>ERZ1027225.924-NODE-924-length-11706-cov-7.144623_pt1 | contig 11706 bp, 10 predicted proteins | sample MGYA00519479_ERZ1027225 | MGnify/ENA primary metagenome ERZ1027225 (study PRJEB26926, sample SAMN06164471) | human gut metagenome | biome: ENVO:00009003; feature: ENVO:2100002; material: ENVO:00002003 | host: Homo sapiens | place: USA | collected 2012 ... | reverse complement strand
ACGTGAAGGATCTGGGCGACGACAACCTGGGTATGCTGCCCATCTACATCGGCGTTGAGGGCGAGGAGAACCAGGGCCTGTGCACCGGCTCCGAGAACTTCTGGTGCGTCAACAACACCTCCTCCGATGAGGACATTCAGGCTACTCTGGACTTCCTGTACTGGTGTGTCACCTCTGAGGCCGGCACCAGCGCGATGGCTGACAAGATGGGCTTCGTCATCCCCTTCAAGAAGGCTAAGGACTCCACCAACCCCCTCATCGGCATCGCCAACGATTACGTTGCTGAGGGCAAGACCAGCGTTGACTGGTGCTTCTCCACCATGCCTTCCGAGGAGTGGAAGAACGGCGTCGGCTCTGCACTGACTGCTTATGCAGCAGGCACCGGCAGCTGGGACGATGTGGTCACCGCCTTTGTGGACGGCTGGGCCAAGGAGTACAAGCTGGCCAACGGCTAAGCGTTCTCCTTCTTCCGCAATAGCTGGATAACGGGGAGGCGGGCGATGTGTTCGCCCGCCTCCCCTTCTTTTTCAGGAGGTATATCATGCAAAAGGCCATCAGTAAATATTGGCCGGTGTTCGTACTGCCCACCCTGCTGGCGTTCATCATCGGCTTCATCTGGCCCTTCATCTGGGGCATCTATCTTTCCTTCCAGCGTTTCACCACCGTGAGCAAGACCACCTTCGTGGGCCTGCAGAACTACATCAACGTCTTTTCGGACGAGACCTTCCTCCACGCCTTCAGCTTTACGGCGGCGTTCACCGTGGTGTCCACCGTTCTCATCAATGTTTGCGCCTTCGCCATCGCGCTGGTGCTCACCCGCGGCATCCGCGGCACCAACATCTTCCGCACCGTCTACTTCATGCCGAACCTCATCGGCGGCATCCTGCTGGGCTACATCTGGCAGATCCTGCTCAACGGTGTGCTGGCCAACCTGCAGAGGCCTCTGCTGGCGCTGGACGCCAAGGCCGGTTTCGTCGGTCTGGTCATCCTGATGTGCTGGCAGCAGATCGGCTACATGATGATCATCTACGTCGCTGGTCTGCAGAGCGTCCCCGGCGACCTCATCGAGGCTGCGAAGATCGACGGCGCAAATGACCGTGAGATCCTGTTCAAGATCAAGATCCCGATGGTCATGCCCAGCGTCACCATCTGCACCTTCCTCACCCTGACCAACAGCTTCAAGCTGTTCGACCAGAACGTGGCCCTGACCGCCGGTGAGCCTGCCAACGCCAGTGAGATGCTGGCCCTGAACATCTACAACACCTTCTATGGCCGCTCTGGTGCTCAGTGGAAGGGCATCGGTCAGGCAAAGGCCGCGGTGTTCTTCCTCATCGTCGTGATCATCTCGCTCATCCAGCTCAAGTTTACCCGTTCCAAGGAGGTGCAGCAGTAATGCCGAAAGATAAAAAAATGTGGGACAACATCCTCACTGTCATTATGAGCCTGCTGTGCCTGCTCTGGATCTACCCCATCGTCCTGATCTTGCTGAACAGCCTGAAAATAGAAGGCACCTTCACCACTTCCACCGTCTTCAAGCTGCCTACGGCTGAGACCTTCGCGGGCCTTAGCAACTACATCTACGGCGTCACCAAGATGGGCTTTCTGTCCAGCCTTGGCTACAGCCTCGTCATCACCGTGTCCAGCGTGGCCCTCATCCTGCTGTGCTGCTCCATGACCGGCTGGTACCTTACCCGCGTGAACAACAAGCTGAGCAAGTTCATGAATCTGCTCATCGTCTTCTCCATGGTCGTCCCCTTCCAGATGGTCATGTTCACCCTGTCCAAGACCGCCGACACCCTCAATCTGAACACCCCCTGGAACATCTGCATCATCTATCTGGGCTTCGGTGCCGGTCTGGCCGTGTTCATGTTCACCGGCTTCATGAAGAGCGTCCCCATCGAGATCGAAGAGGCTGCCATGATCGACGGCTGCAGCCCCATCCAGATCTTCTTCAAGGTCGTCTTCCCCATCCTCAAGCCCACCATGATCTCCACCGCCATCCTTGAAACGATGTGGGTCTGGAACGACTACCTGCTGCCCACGCTGGTGCTGGACATCAAGAAGTACCGCACCATTCCCATGGCCATTCAGTATTTCCGCGGCGGCTATGGCCGCGTCGAGCTGGCCCCCATGATGGCCTGCATCATCATCGCCATCATCCCCATCATCATCCTTTACATGACCTGCCAGAAGTACATCATCGAGGGTGTCGTGGCAGGCGCTGTCAAGGGTTAAAACAAGGAGGTTCCAGCCATGCGTGCAAGCGGCATTCTGATGCCCGTCTTCAGCCTGCCGGGTCCTTACAGCATCGGCACGCTGGGAAATGAAGCCTTTGCCTTCGTCGATTTCCTTGCGGCTGCAAAGCAGACCTACTGGCAGATACTCCCCATCGGCCCTACGGGCTACGGGGACAGCCCCTACCAGAGCTTTTCTGCCTTTGCCGGCAACCCTTACTTTATCGATTTTCGTCTGTTGGCAGCGGACGGCCTCCTCACCGAGGCTGAGCTGCCCGCGCCCCAGCCGGTGGGTCCCGTCGATTACGGTGCGCTCTACCAGCAGCGGCCCGTGGTGCTCCATAAAGCGGCTGACCGCCTGCTGGCTTCCCCCACCCCGGCCTATGAGGCTTTCTGTGAGGCCCAGAGCGGCTGGCTCGAGGACTATGCCCTCTTCATGGCCGTTAAGGCCGAGCAGAAGCAGGCCGGTCTCTCCGACTGGCCCGACGACCTGCGCACCCGGGAGCCTGCGGCCCTCGCCGCCGCCAAAGAGCGGCTGGCCGATGAGGTGGACTACTACAAGGCCGTGCAGTTCTTCTTCTACACCCAGTGGAACGCCCTCAAAACCTACGCCAACAGCCACGGCATCCAACTGGTGGGCGACATCCCCATCTACGTCAGCCCCGATTCCAGCGACCTCTGGACTCACCCGGAGCTGTTCCAGACCGACGGCGCCGTCCACCTGACCAGCGTTGCCGGATGTCCGCCCGACGCCTTTGCCGCCGACGGTCAGCTCTGGGGCAACCCGCTTTACGACTGGCCCCGCCACGAGGCCGAAGACTTCCGCTGGTGGAAGCAGCGCATCAAGCACGCCACTTCCATCTACGACGTCGTCCGCATCGACCATTTCCGGGGCTTCGAGAGCTACTACTCCATCCCCGCCGGGAACAAGACCGCTGCGGGCGGTCACTGGGAAAAAGGCCCTGACCGCGCTTTCATCGACGCCATGCACAAGGCGCTGGGCGAGGGCGGCATCATCGCCGAGGATCTGGGCTATCTGACCCCCGAGGTCAAGGCCATGCTGGCCGCAAGCGGCTACCCGGGCATGAAGATCATGCAGTTCGCCTTCGACAGCCGCGAGCCGGGCAACTACCTGCCCTACACCTACCCCCGCAACAGTGTGGTCTACACCGGCACCCACGACAACGTGACCGCCGAGGGCTGGCGTCAGAGCGCCAGCGCCGAGGATGTGGCCTACGCCTGCCGCTACCTGCGCTGCGCACCGGAAGACCTCACGGAGGCCATGATATGCGCCTGCCTTTCCTGCGTGTCGGACATGGCGGTCATCCCGCTGGCCGACTGGCTCCATCTGGACGCTGAGGCCCGCATCAACACCCCCAGCACCCAGGGTGCCAACTGGCAGTGGCGGCTCACCCAGCCGCTCACCCCGGCCCTCAGCGCTCACATCGCTGAGCTGACCACACTGTACCACCGTGTGCCGGGCGAAGAACTTTAAGCTTTCCCCATTTTTCTCCGATTCATCCTGATAGCAGCAGCGCCCTGCCTGCCGTCCCCTCACCGGACAGCAGCCGGGGCGCTGCTGTTTTTGCGTTTTTCTTCAAATTTCACACAACATTTTTTCGGAGTCTCCGGCCTGCTTTGCTCTTTATATTTTATCGTTTTTTCGTTTGTTTCTCCTGGATTTTCCGTTTCGGAGTCCCAAATCCCGTTCCAATTATGTTTTTTCGCTCTCTTGTTGTTTTTGGGCAATTATGCTATAATTCAGGTAACTTAGTCCCCGTCTGTGGACGGAGCGCATGTGCGAAAGGAGCATTCCCACTATGGAACTTACATATCAGAGCCCGCTGATGCCGGCTTCCTACACTGCCCTCTCTGCTGATGAAATGACCTATATTGATGGCGGTGCCATCCAGATAGGCTCTTATCTCATCGAATTCCATCCCGAGGCCCTGCTTCAGTCTGTGGTCAACTTCACGATCAACTTTGGCCAGCTGATGGGCAAAGCCGCCCTCGGCACAGCCGTTGGCGGCCTCATCCTGATGCACAAGGACGGTCTGACTCTGTCCCAGTCGGTCTCTTATTACTGGGATGGCCAGAACAAGGCCGGCAAAGCTGCCACTGTGGCGGTCGGCGCTCTCGCTGGCTGGTACGGCGCAATGCAAGCTATCCAGATCTATAATACGGTCAAGTCCATCTTCATCGAGCTCAAGAATGCTTACGCGCAGACCAAGGCAAATATTGCCGCGTCCCAGCAGCAGGATGCCGGCATCACCGACCCCATCGTGGCTGCAGCTGCCTGAGTCTGTTTGATTTGACGGAGTGATAGAAAGGAGTCGTTTATGAAACGCATCCAGATGCCTTCTTCCTATGCTGTTGTACCGGACGGAGAAAAAGCCCTTCTTGGCGGCGGCGGCGCATTTCGTGACGCATGGACCTCATTTACGGACCATCTCCGTTTCACTGATTTCTTCTTTAGAGGTGGACTGCTCTCTCTCTCCATCTCGTTCATTCCGAAGCTGCTGTTCAATGTGGTCAAGGCCGGCTTCAATGCCGTGGAAGGCGTCCACACCTTCTTCTTCGGCGGACCGAGCAAGGCTGCAGAAGACCTTCAGACCTACAAGAACGATATGAGCGCTCTGCGTGCAGACGCAAAGTCTCAGCGCGGCTGATTTTTTCTGAAATCAAAAATGCCCTGCGGCGGTGGATCCTCACCATGCCGCAGGGCATTCTTTTTGTGTTTTACATGACCCGCACGGCTCCCTGTTCCCGCAGCGAGAGCAGATAGCAGCAGCCCGGGCCGAACAGCGCCTCCATCGCAGCGCAGTAGCGCTTTACCAGCGCATCCGGTACAAAAGCCTGGATCGTTCCGGCAAAGCCGCCGCCCTGCATCCGCCATGCACCGCCGGTGCCTGCAAGGATGCTCTGGCTGATGGCCAGCGCCGCCGACAGCCCCTGATGCTTCGGCGAAGAAGCACAGTAGACATTCTGGCAGCACTCAAAGGACGAGTGGCCGCTCTTCTCCACCAGCCGGGCAAAGGCGGCAAAGTCTCCTGCCACAAGATCATCTCTCTGGGCAAGGGTACGGGCATTCTCCTCAAAATAGTGGACGGCACGCAGCACGGCGCGGTCGCCGCATTGTTCCCGCAGGCGGGGCAGCTCCTGCCAGAAGTGTTTCTCCTCCACCTCGCCCAGCACCTTGCCGCCCAGACAGGCCGCCACGGCTTCCATCTCGTTCCGGATGGCCGCGAACTCGCCGGTCAGCTCGCTGTGGCTGGCGCGGGTATCGGTGACGCAGAGGGTCATGCCCTCGGGCAGGACGCCGTCGGCATGTATCTTCTCAATTTTCGGTGCCGTCGGGTCGGCGAAATCCGCAAAGAGCACCCCGCCCACGGCGCTGGTCAGCTGGTCCAGCAGGCCGCTGGGCTTGCCGAAGTAGGTATTCTCCGCAAACTGGCAGATGCGGGCCAGCGCAGGGGCGTCCATGCCGCAGCCGTATTCCGTGTTGAGGATAATGGCCACGCCCATCTCAAAGGCTGCTGAGCTGGACAGTCCCGAGCCCCGCAGCACATCGCTGGCCGTGTAGGCATCGAAGCCGCCCACATCGCAGCCCTTTGCCCGGAAGCCCTCCGCGATGCCCCGGATGAGGCTGGCCGAGTGGGTGCTCTCCCCCTGCTGCGGTTCCGCTTCGGTCAAATCAATGACGTCCAGCTTGTTGAAGCCACGGGACTTGACCCGGATGAAGCCATCCTCGTTCCGGGACGCCACCGCCACAAGGTCCAGCGTGACCGCACCCGCAAGGCCGTAACCGTGCTGGTGGTCGGTGTGGTTGCCGCCAAGCTCTGCGCGGCCCGGGGCCGAATAGACCTGCACCTGCCGCCCCGGCCCATAGTAAAGCTCAAACTGCTCGAGGGCCGCACCATAACGGCTGCGCTGGCGGGACAGGACCTCTTCGCTGCCGCCGTAGAGCGCGGCCAGCGTGGCATCCCACCTCCCTGCTGCGATCTGTTCTCTGAGCTGCCTGCTGGTTGCCATCCAGAACCCCTCCCTGCACTCTCTGCAATGTTCGGTTTGTTACCGCTATTGTAATGCATCCGCTGCCATTTTGCAATTTCAACCCGCAAAAAAAGTAATTTTCGGTGTCCAGCCCAAAGAATAAGATGTACTTTTGTTGAATTTGCGGGGGCAGATGTGGTATACTCAGGCTATAGAGCCAACAGGCAGGAGGGAACCGCAATGGCAGACGTCTACAAGCAGTCGTTCAAGCAGAACTACACCAACAACATCGAGCTGTCCATCTTCAACTGCGGTCTGGAGCGCTGTGCTCCGGGGCAGACCTGGGGTCCCGGCATCCGGGACCACTACCTCATCCATCTGGTCGTCTCGGGCAAGGGCGTGTTCGAGGTCGGCGGGCGCACCTACGAGGTCGTGCCGGGCGATCTGTTCTTTGCCCGCCCCAGCCAGCTTATCCGCTATACTGCCGACGAGGTCCAGCCGTGGGAGTACAGCTGGGTCGGCTTCAACGGTGCCTGCGCCCACAAGCTTGCGGCGCAGCTGCCTTTCACCGACGCTGCTCCCGTCCACCACACCCAGGACCTGGAGGGGATGCGGGCGGCTCTGAGCAGCATCTACTCTTCCCGCGGCCTGCAGCCCCAGGACGAGGCCGCGATGGTGGGCTATCTCTACCTGTTCATCGCCGCCCTGATGCGGGAGACCAGTGAGAGCCGCCCCCACAGCACCTCTTCTTCCAGCCAGTATGTCCTGAACGCCATCAAGTACATCCAGTTCAACTACTCCCACGACATCTCCATCGACGATGTCGCCAAGAGCGTCGGCGTCTCCCGGAGCCATCTGTACCGGGTGTTCATGCTCAATGTGGGCAAAAGCCCCATCGACTATCTGACCGAATACCGGGTCAACGAAGCCTGCAAGCTGCTGCGCAGCGGCACACTGTCCATTGCCGAGGTGGCGGCATCGGTGGGCTTCCTCGACCAGTTCTATTTTTCGCGGGTGTTCAAGCGCGCCAAAGGTGTGCCGCCCAGCAAGTATATGACTTCGCAGGCTGACGCAGACGTCCAGCCCGCCCCTGACGAGACATAAGGAGAGATCATTCCATGCCCTTACAGAAAAACCAGCTTCTCACCCTCCGCATCGAGCGTCTTTCCAGCGACGGCAGCGGCGTTGCCCACTCGCCGGAGGGCGAGGCCGTCTTCGTCCCGGGTACTGCCCCCGGCGATGAGGCTCAGGTGCGTATCGTCAAGGACTGCGGCCGGTATGCCTTCGGCATCCTGGACAAACTGCTCACTCCTTCGCCTGACCGCATCCCGGTGGACTGTGCTGTCGCCGGCCCCTGCGGCGGGTGCAGCCTGCGGCACATGGACTACGCCGCCGAGCTGCGGTCCAAGCAGGAGAGCGTCGCCGACGCCTTCCGCCGCATCGGCGGACTGGATGTGCCGGTGCTGGATGCCCTTCCCTCCCCTGAGGTGGACCGCTACCGCAACAAGGTACAGTTCCCTGTGGGCCGCGACAAAAACGGTGCGCCCTGCATCGGCTTTTACGCCGGCCGCACCCACCGCATCGTCCCCTGCCCCGATTGCAAATTACAGCCCGGCGTCCTGAACGACATCGGCAACGCGCTCTGCAGCTTCTTCGCCGCCCACGGCATCCAGCCCTACGACGAGGAGAGCGGCAAGGGCCTTGTTCGGCATATCTTCCTGCGCCGGGGTACACACAGCGGCCAGATCATGGTCTGCCTCGTCTGCACCCGCCCGAAGTTTCCCCACAGCGAGGAGCTCGTGGCCGCGCTGCGGGAGCAGTTCAGCGATATTGCGTCCGTCCTCATCAACGTCAACGCCAAGAAGACCAATGTCATCTTGGGTGAAGAGACCGTCTCGCTCTACGGCCCGGGCTACATCGAGGATACTCTTTGCGGTGTGCCGGTCCAACTCGGCCCCCTCTCCTTCTATCAGGTCAACACACTGGCCGCTGAGCGGCTCTACGGCATCGCTGCCGAGTACGCCCAGCTGGAGCCCTCGGACGTTCTGCTCGACCTCTACTGCGGCATGGGTACCATCGGTCTCTCCATGGCCGACCGCTGCCGGGAGCTCATCGGCGTGGAGATCGTGCCTGAGGCTATTGACAGCGCCAAGGCCAACGCCGCCCGGATGGGCGACGCCGTCGCCGCCAAGAGCCGCTTCTTCTGCGCCGACGCCGGTCAGGCTGCGGCCCGCCTCGCCGCTGAGGGCCTGCGTCCTGATGTCATCATGCTCGACCCGCCCCGCAAGGGCTGCGACGAGACGACCCTTTCCGCCGTCGTCCAGATGTCCCCCCGCCGGGTGGTCTATGTCAGCTGCAACCCCTCCACCGCCGCAAGAGATGCCGCATGGCTCGAAGAGCATGGGTATCATGCGGAGAAGGTGCAGCCGGTGGACCTTTTTCCACGAACACGGCATTGCGAAACGGTATGCTTATTGTCCAAACTTAATGCAAAGCAACATATCGAGGTAGACATCCACATGGACGAACTTGATCTCACCGATGCAGAGAAGAAAGCCACCTATTCGGAAATCAAGGAATATGTGCTGGAGCATACCGGACTCAAGGTCAGCAGCTTGTATATCGCTCAGGTGAAGCAGAAATGCGGTATCATCGAGCGAGAAAATTACAACAAACCGAAGTCCGATGATGCAAAACAGCCCCAATGCCCGCCCGATAAGGAAAAAGCAATCAAGGAGGCGCTCAAGCACTTCGGCATGATCTAAGGAGGGCAAAATGAAGCGTTTACTTTCTTGTGAGTTCAATATGGATACTGCCTGTGTGGAGCTGAAATTTGCAAATGGCAGCATGATTGCCATTGATACGATTGCGGTAGAGAATGAGGTTGCCGATAATATATATCAGCGGTCAGAGCTGGACTGGCTGATTTACAACGATCCGGCAGCCTATGCAGATTTAGTTCTCAACGGCGACCCGGAAACATACCTGAAAACTGTTACAGAATATAAACCTTTGGACTGATTACCAGAGATAAAGCAAGCCGCCTGTGCGGGCATATCAAATGCTCATACAGGCGGCTTTTCCTTTTTGTACTGTGACTTTATCAGTTCTCCGAAATGGACCGCTTAAACAATATCCATGTACTTATGAAGTAGCATATCAGCAGTAAGAAAAGAATACCAATGATAATCCCTACTTGTACCATCAAGGCTCCGCAGCCAATATAAGCTGAGATTTCAGCAGAAACACTTTGAAGAAAATAGCCAATCACAATAATTGCTACAACGATTGCCGCTGTGATCGGCATCCCAAACCAAACACCAAGCTGTTTTAGAACCAAAGTATGCAGGTCCTTCTCTTCCACTCCCATTTTTCGCAGAACCGAAAATCTGTAGTTGTTTTTTTCTGCATCCAGGAGCTGCTGAAGAGCCAGCACGGTAAGACACATCACCATCAGAACAATTGCACCATAGATCAAGGACGCTTTTAGGATAAAGTTAAGGGCGATTATACGGTTCACTTCCGTAGTATGGACAGTTGTACTGTATCCTGCCAGATTGTCTTTATCAGGATCTTCTGGATAAGAACGCCCAAGAAGCTGTTCCAGCATTTCTGCCGTTTTGAAGGGAAGCGGATATTGGGTCATCACAAATCGGTTGCGCTGTACCGGAAGCAAGACTTGCGCTATTTCGTCAGGTATGATATACACCACATCTGTATAAAGATTATAGATGGATTCCCCCACAGGCTCCTGAAACACGGCGTTCTCACTGAGTTTCAGGGTGCCTGCGTCAGTTTCCAATAAGGTATGCTCAGCAATGTAGTTTTCAATATCCTTGTCCTCTGCTGCACGATGCCAGTGGGTAGCAAATTCATCCGTTTGTAAGATAATAGGTTCATATCCCAACATTTTCCGAACAGCGTTATAATCCTTCAGTGCGATCGCCAAGGGAGGAAAATTGTACTTTACTCGCTGGTAAAAGTCGCTTTGCTTGGGAAGATATTCCGAAAAAGTCAAATCGTCCTTTATCGCTATTTTGTTTTGTTCTATGAACGCAGTAATTTCTCCATAGTCTGTATCCGGAAGATTTTCCACTTCATAAACATCGTTGTAGCGGCTTGAAATTTGAATATCATAGACAGCCCGACTGTCCAAATAGCCCAGACTCCATCCCGTTAAAACCGGCGCAATGACAAACAAGCAGATAGAAAAAGTCAGGGTCACACAAATGATCGTCATCGTTTTCGTATTGGTAGCCAGCTTAGAGGAAAGCTGTCCAAACAGAAATAAACTCGTATTATGATATTTGCGGGACACTTTAGACTCCTTCCAGTATAGGAGCGCCGCATTCGATAAATACATGACTGCGGAAATGATAAACAAAATATCCGCAACCCCAAACAGCAAATATTGATTCAGAGTTGGAGCGTCAAATCCAAGGAAGTAGGCTTTTTCCAGTTCTGCGATGGAAAAAATCGGGATAGCGGTCAATACAGCACCAGCCAGAAGTCCGCAAAGATATCGGGAAAACCCTATTTTTCTGTGTAAAACAGCACCTGCGATTGCCCAAAGCAGCGTCAGTGCAGGGAAAAGGACATTCCCCCAATACATGAGCTTTACAGGAAGCGGATGTCTGGAATCGAAGTAAAAATGATATTTTACAGTACCTACCTCCAGCATCCACAGCAGCAGAATGCCATAGAAAATACAGATCATCGGCATCCATCTGCTTTTATGAAGCGGTTTTTCATTCTGACGGTTTGCCGTCATAAGCTCAATAATCCTGCTTTTGTTGAGAATTCTGACATTCCCGACTCCAACCAGAATCTGGCAAACAACAAAGAAGCCCACGGTCAACAGCACAGTATCCGGGAAAAACGACCAAGAAAAAGCGTAGGGTTCCCCAAAAGAAGCAAGCAGCATAGCCGTAATGACCTGAGAAACGACCATCCCCAGAAGGATTCCCACCGACACAGAGAATATGAGCAGGAAAAAAGTCTCTCCAAAAAAGAGCAGGCCTATGGTTTTTTGCTCCATTCCCAAGGTTGCCTCAACGGCAAACTCCTTTTGCTTTTTTCTCAGAATGAAACGATTGACATAGTGGATCAGAAACAACAAAAGCAAACTAATCCCGCAAATTGCCAGTTTCATACCTCCAGCCAGCAGGGAAATATTATATTCCGCACCAATGGTCGGATGATAATGGGTGCTGCTGATAGACAAAAACGCATAGAACAGGGTGACACAGAGTGTCATGGTCACAATATAAATCAAATAGTCCTTCACAGACCGCTTTGCATTTTTGAAAATAAGTTTAGCGTACATCGCTCATGCCCCCTCCCATCATGGTAAGGACATCCAGGATTTTTTCAAAGAAAGTCCTGCGGGAATCACCCCCCTTACGGATTTCCGTAAAGATTGCCCCGTCCCTCATAAAGAGAATACGATTGGCATAGCTTGCCGAGAAAGCATCGTGTG
>ERZ1027225.922-NODE-922-length-11718-cov-3.393467_pt1 | contig 11718 bp, 10 predicted proteins | sample MGYA00519479_ERZ1027225 | MGnify/ENA primary metagenome ERZ1027225 (study PRJEB26926, sample SAMN06164471) | human gut metagenome | biome: ENVO:00009003; feature: ENVO:2100002; material: ENVO:00002003 | host: Homo sapiens | place: USA | collected 2012 ... | reverse complement strand
GTATAAGAGACAGAGAAAGAGGTAATCAAAATGGCAAAAACATTAGACCATGAAGCAAAAGTATTTTATGAAAGCGATTGTAATCTTGGACTACTAAAGGGCAAGACTATCGCAATTATCGGCTACGGTTCACAAGGTCACGCTCACGCACTAAACCTAAAGGACTCTGGCTGCGATGTAATCATCGGTCTTTATGAAGGTAGTAAGTCATGGAGCAAGGCTGAAAAGCAAGGCTTGAAAGTATATACATCAGCAGAGGCTGCAAAGAAGGCTGACATCATCATGATTCTTATCAACGATGAAAAGCAAGCTGACTTGTACAAGAACGAAATCGAACCAAATCTTGAACCGGGCAATATGCTTATGTTTGCTCACGGTTTCAACATTCACTTCGGAACAATCGTTCCTCCTGCAGACGTTGACGTTACAATGATCGCTCCTAAGGGTCCTGGTCACACAGTACGTTCAGAATATCTTGAAGGTAAGGGTGTTCCTTGTCTAATCGCTGTTGAACAAGACGCAACAGGTAAGGCACAGGATTTAGCACTTGCTTACGCTTTGGGTATCGGTGGTGCAAGAGCCGGTGTTCTTGAAACAACATTCAGAACAGAAACAGAAACAGACCTATTCGGTGAACAGGCAGTTCTTTGCGGCGGTGTTACAGCTCTTATGCAAGCAGGTTTTGAAACACTTGTTGAAGCAGGTTATGACCCAAGAAACGCTTACTTTGAGTGTATCCACGAAATGAAACTTATCGTTGACCTTATTTACCAAAGCGGTTTCAAGGGTATGAGATACTCAATTTCTAATACTGCTGAATACGGTGACTATGTAACAGGTCCTAAGATTGTTACTGCTGAAACAAAGAAGGCTATGAAGAAAGTTCTTTCTGATATTCAAGACGGTTCATTCGCTAAGGAATTCCTACTTGATATGTCACCTGCAGGCCGTCAAGTTCACTTCAAGGCTATGAGAAAGATTGCAGGAGAACATCAACTTGAACAAGTCGGTGAAGAAATCCGTAAGCTTTATAGCTGGAACAGCGAAGATGATAAGCTTATCAATAACTAATTTGACATATTTGTATTTAAAAAGACTTCACGAAAGTGAAGTCTTTTTTGTTGCATTTTTGCCACCACTCAACCACTCCGTCACGCCGTGACACCTCTCCTCAAGGAGAGACTTATTTAGCTCCCATAGAGGGGAGCTGGCGACGCAGTCGACTGAGGGGTGGTACTATCTGTTTATTTTAAGGACAACCACTGGTCGCCACTACAACACCGGTATTTTTTATGCTTTTCTTGCCACCACTCCGTCACTTCGTGACACCTCTCCTCAAGGAGAGGCTTGTTTGGCTACCATAGAGGGGAGCTAGCGACGCAGTCGACTGATGGGTGGCACATTTAATGGCGACTAATGGTCGCCACTACGAAACATCAAACGCAACACAAAAAGCCGTCAAAGTAATACTTTGACGGCTTTTACCTTATCAATTATACGATTTCAGCACCGCTTTGAATATCATTAAGAGTAGTCAAAACAGTAAGCTTATCTTCAAATTCGGCTGACAAAATCATACCGCAAGATTCAAGTCCCATCATCTTTCTCGGTTTCAAGTTTGCAACAAACAACACATTTTTACCGATTAATTCTTCAGGCTTATGGAACTTTGCTATACCGGAAAGAATTTGTCTTGTTTCACTTCCGACTTGCAAAGTAAATCTAAGAAGTTTTGATGACTTTGGCACTTTTTCGCATTCAAGTACCTTACCGACACGAATATCAAGTTTTTCAAATTCTTCAAACTCGATATAATCTTTATACGGTGCAATTTCAATCTGTTCTTCTTCCGGCTGACCGAATTCTTCTTCAAGTTCGGCAAGTTTCTTTTCTGCGTCAATTCTTTGGAACAGCGGAACAGCCTCTCCTACTTTTGTACCCGCCTTTGTTTCACCGAATGTCTTTGTACTTTCAAAGCTCAAATCATCTGCACCGATTTGTTCGGCGATTTTCTTTGATGTTTCAGGCATATACGAGCTTAACAATGCCGCAATAATTCTGATTGTTTCAACAAGATTATAAAGCACTGTACCCAATCTTGGCTTATCGTCTTCATTCTTTGCAAGCACCCATGGAGTTGTTTCGTCAATATACTTATTCGCTCTGTCAACAACTTTCCAGATTTCATCCATACTATCCGCAACGTGAAGTGTATTCATCTTCTTAATAATCTTATCAATCGCACCTGTTGCAACAGCTTTCAAATCATCATCAAAATCACCGTGTACGTCACCGCTCTGAATTTCACCGTCAAAATACTTATTAATCATTGCAACAGTTCTGTTTACAAGATTGCCAAGTGTATTTGCAAGGTCACTGTTAAATCGGCTGATAAACACTTCATAAGTGATTGTACCGTCTTGTGCGAAAGGCATTTCGTGAAGTGAATAATATCTTACCGCGTCAACACCGAAATGCTTTACAAGGTCCTCCGCATAAATTACGTTACCTCTTGACTTACTCATCTTTTCATCACCGACAAGCATCCAAGGGTGTCCGAACACCTGTTTCGGAAGTGGCTCGCCCAATGCCATAAGCATAATCGGCCAATAAATTGTATGGAAACGAAGAATATCCTTACCGATAATATGCACATCGGCAGGCCAATACTTATTATACAATTCGCCCTTTTCTTCCGGTGTATAACCAAGGGCCGTAATATAGTTTGAAAGTGCGTCAATCCACACGTACACAATATGTCCAGGGTCAAACTCAACAGGAATACCCCATGTAAAGCTTGTTCTTGACACGCACAAATCCTGCAATCCCGGCTTTAGGAAGTTATTAACCATCTCATTCTTACGTGATTCAGGTTGAATAAATTCAGGGTGTGACTCGATGTATTCCATAAGCTTGTCCTGATACTTGCTCATCTTGAAGAAATAGGCCTCTTCCTTAGCCTTTTTAACTTCTCTGCCGCAATCAGGACACTTACCGTCTACAAGCTGTGTTTCAGTCCAGAATGATTCACAAGGTGTACAGTACCAACCTTCATATTCACTCTTATAAATATCACCTTGATCATAAAGCTTTTTAAAAATCTGCTGAACAGCCTTAACGTGATAATCGTCGGTTGTACGGATAAATTTATCATAGCTGATATTAAGCATATCGGCAATATCCTTAATTTGTCCCGCAATCTTATCAACGTGCTGTTTCGGTGTTATACCCTCATTTTCAGCGATTTCCTGTATCTTCTGACCGTGTTCGTCAGTACCTGTAAGGAAAAATACATCCTTTCCTATAAATCTGTTAAAACGTGCTATTGCGTCCGTAAGAACTATCTCATATGTATTACCTATATGAGGTTTCTTTGAAGTGTACGCAATGGCAGTAGTAATATAAAACTTTTCTTTACTCATTCCAGTCACTCCCCATTAAATTAATAACAAAATCTTTGAACAATAGGCACTGTTCTTTTATAAATCTGCCTATTCTCTTTAAAAGTCTTATCGGTGCGTCAAACACACCCGCTTTATAAAAACTGATTATCAGCATAAGTATTATCGGGCCTAAAATCATACCGCCGATACTAAGCGTTCTGTAACCGATATACATAGACATAAGCGTCAATATCGGATTCATACCTATTCTTGAGCTTACAAGTTTCGGTTCGGTAAAATGTCGCATAAGCGCAACTGCGGCATATATAACAATCAGACCAACTCCGAGTTTAATATTGCCGTTCAAAAACGAAATAAGCGACCACGGCCACAAAACAAGACCGCTGCCGAAGAATGGCAATGCGTCCAAGAACGCAATACCTAACGCAATAAGAAGTGCATACTCAATATCAAGTATACTCAGTCCGATAAACATAATCGCAAACGCGATACACATAAGTATTCCCTGCACTTTAATATAACCGCCGAGATACTTTTTCAATTCCGTCTTTATAAGATTCAGCCTGTCCACAAATTTAGGACTGAACACGCCCTGCACAGTCGACATAACGGTTTTGTTTTCCGAAACCATAAAATACGATGACAAGATAAAAACGACTATACCTATAAACACGCTCGGCAAAGCCTTTGCAAAATTGCCCGCATAATCAACCATAGGCGTTGACTTCATATTGATAAATTCAGCGGCTTTGCTTGAAATAGTTTCACCTGCCGAAGTAATCGCCTGTTGAATGTTGCTCGGCAAATTCATATACACAACAGACCATTTTTCGCCCAGTGCCTTTGTACTGTTTTGAATGTTTTCGTAAATAGTCGGAAACTGCGTATATAACATTCGTCCTTCATCAACAATTTTCCATATTGCAAATGTGAGAACACCACCAAAAATTCCGACTATCAGTACTATTACAAGCACCGCCGACAGTCCTCGCGGTATTTTCAGCCGTTTCTGCAATGTATCCGCAAGCGGATTTACCGCCATTGAGAACAGATAGCCGAGCAAAAACGGCAAAAACAACTTAACAAGAAAACCTAACAGCTGCAATATTTTAGGCAGACATATATATGCCGCCACAGCCAATATCACAACCCCCAATACAAACAGTACAATTTTCACCCAATTTTTTTTCAGTTTCATAAAATCATTCCCTTCGTAAATCACGAGAATGTATCATTATTTTTCAAGGAATCTATTCATCAAAGTATATCCTTCTTCGATATAAATACCTGTCTTTTTACCGTTTTCTTCAGTATATGTAAGATTAGCATTTTTATCCGTTTCGTTGGTGCTGTCATAGATGATGTACGGAACAGGGTCCGAAACGTGCGTCTTTAGCTTAATCGGAGTCGGATGGTCAGGAAGAATCATCATTCTGTAATCAATGCCTCTCTTTTCAAGCTCGTCCTTTAGGAACTTGACAACCTTTTTATCTATCGTTTCAACCGCAAATTTCTTCTTTTCAGGTGCACCTTGGTGTCCCATTTCGTCAGGAGCTTCCATGTGAACATAAACGAAGTCACTGCCGTTTAAAATTGCGTCAAGTGCGGCTTGTGCCTTACCTTCCCAGTTTGTGTCACAGTTACCTGTTGCACCTTCAACGTCAATCGAATTCATTCCGGCACATTTTGCAATACCTTTGATAAGGTCAACAGCGGAAATAACACTGCCCTTTAGACCGAACTTTTCTTCAAAGTTATCAAGCTGAGGTTTTGTACCCTCGCCCCATACCCATATTGATGTTGCAGGATTTTTGCCCTCTGCAACACGCTTTTTGTTTACAGGATGTTCTCTTAAAATCTTTTCACTTTTTTTCATCATTTCAAGAAGTGTATCCGCACCGTCACCCTTTGGAAGATGGTCTGTTATCTTCTTGTCTGAAATGTCGTGAGGAGGTGTTAATTCAACATTAGTCGAACCGCCCTCCCAAACTGTAAGATGACGGTAGCTGATACCCGGATAGAACTTAATCATATCAGTATCAAGCTCTTTTGCGACAGCCTTGATAAGCTCAGCAGCCTCTTCTGTTGTGATTTCGCCTGCACTATAATCAAGCATTGTCTTATCCTCGTAATTTTCTTCGTCAGAAAGAGTTACAAGGTTACATCTGAATGTAACGTCATTATCCTTTAGCGGAACGCCGATTGACGCCGCCTCAAGCGGTGAACGACCGCTGTAACATTTCTTTGTATCATAACCCATAACAGATAGATTGGCTACGTCACTGCCCGGTTTCATACCGTCTTGAACAGTCTTAACCATACCCATCTCGCCATGCTGTGCCATATAGTCGATTGTAGGCTTATCAGCCACCTCTAAAATTGTTTTACCGTCAAATGCGTCAACGGGATAATCTGCCATACCGTCGCCAAGTATTACTACATACTTCATTTTTTATCTTCCTTTCATTTTATCTTTATGTTTAAAGTTTATTCAGTCACGATTTTCACCAATATTGCTATTGCCCCACGTCCGACGTGAGTACCGATAAGCGGACCGAATTCACCATACATTTCTATACAATCTTCGCCGTATTCATCGCGAAGTTTTTCACAAACCTCCTGTCCCTTATCCTCGTCCGACTGAACGATTAAGAACTTAGGATTTTCCGCGTCAAAATCAGAATCATCTTGAATTTTTGCAATCAATTTATCAAGCAGCTTTTTCTTACCTCTCAGCTTGTCTAAACTTTCAACAAGTCCGTGTTCTATTGTAAGTATTGGCTTGATGTCAAGCATTGTGCCGACAAATGCGGCTGCTTTTGAAAGTCTGCCGCCTTTTTCAAGATATTTTAACGTATCAACCAAAAGGTAACATCTCCATGTTTTTATGTACTTTTCACATTCCGTTATAATCTCGTCAACGCTTTTGCCGTCCTTAGCCATTTGCGCCGCATGAACGGCGGTTTGTGCAATGTACAGAGAAAACTTCTGCGTATCGACAATGTGAAAATCCGCATTCGGATTTTCTTCTTCAATCTCACTCTTAACAAGATTTGCTGTTTGGTACTGACCGCTTGCGGCTGATGAAAGTGCAAAATATATTACGCTCTCATGCTCCTCACACTGCTGTTTAAAGTAGTCAAGCATATCACCGAACGGTGTCTGTGAAGTAGTCGGAATACCGTCGTACTCCTCGAGTTTATCAAAAAATTGCTCATTTGTTATTTCAGTTCTCTGAACATATTGTTCAGTGCCGAAAATACTTAAAAATGATATAACGCCTATATTATATTTGTCGGCTATATCCTGCGGAATGTCCGAACCGGAATCCACTATTATTTTTATATCTGCCATATTTGCTCCTCTCATATAAATTCGGTATAAATAAAATTTAAAATTGTTTTTTATTCTCTTGATTAAAAGCTTTAGACGCAGAGAAAATTGTTCACAGTGCCGTTTTGCAGCTCACGGTGCTGTACGGTTACCGCCCTAAGCAAAAAATGGTGCTGTTGGCAATTTAATCAAGTCTAATTACCAATGGAATTGAGTCAGCTGTCCTAAATCCTTTAAATTATCAAACCCTTGCTGACGAAGTGCCTCGTATACAACAATCGCAACGGAATTTGAAAGATTAAGACTTCTCGCCTCTTCTATCATAGGTATTCTTATACAACGTTCTTCGTGTTCGTACAAAAGTTCTTCGGGAAGTCCTGCATCCTCACGACCGAACAATATATAATCGTTATCCTTAAATTCAGCCTCAACATATGTATGAGGTGCTTTTGTTGTTGCATAAAAATATCTTGCACCCTCTGTTTTTTCAAAAAAGTCCGCCAAATTATCGTAATAGCATACATTCAGCAAATGCCAATAATCCAAACCCGCTCTTTTCAAATTTTTATCGGTAATCTGAAAAGCCGTCGGACGTACAATATGAAGTCTACACCCTGTCGCCGCACAAGTACGGGCAATGTTGCCTGTATTCTGCGGTATTCTCGGTTCAACAAGAACTACATTAAACAAAAAATCATATCCTTTACTTTAGAAATTTAATCATAAATCTATTTAACAGCGGTCGTTTTATCTTTACCGCTTTTTTGGGGCAAAGTTCTTGACAGCAAAAACATTTTATACACCTTTTCGTGTCAATAACAGGTTTACCCGTTGACATATCAATCGCTTTCGGCGGACAACATCTTGCACATTCTCCGCAACCTACGCATATATCGTAATCCATTGCCGGCTTTGACGCAAGTGCATTTATAAGTCGTGCATTAAGTGCGTCCGGAAGTGAAATCAATTTAATCAAATTAAAATGGCTTTCAGGCTTTAAATAATCCTTCATAACAAGCGGTTTAATATCTTCGCCCGCTATATCAATTTTTTCCGCACTGTCACACACAAGTCCGCGTTCAATCGCCTCACGCACCGTATCAACTTCATTCGGTGCATAATCAATCAAATAACATGACGCCAAGTCAAGCGCGTGTGCATTTTCTGATGCCATAACAAGTCCTATATGTCTGTTCTGACCTGCCGTCGGACCGTTGCCCTCCATACCCCAAACAGCGTCCATAATGGACAATGTCGGTTTTACACATTCGTGCAAATCCACAAGCATTGAACAGAATGACTTTCTCTCATTCAATCTGAAATGCAGTTCCGCTTTATATGTTCCGGGAATTGTGCCGAAAAGATTTTTAACGGCACCTGTATAACTCGTCATTGCGTGAGTTTTCAGTTTCGGCAGTGAAATTATAACATCTGCATTCAAAATCGGATTTATTATCGGAATTTTCTTTACGGTCTTTCCCTCAGGGAAATGCACTTCCGTAAAACTTGTATCAAAATTCAATTTTGCGTTTGTTCCCTCGACAGCCTTATCCACACCGCAGACTGAATAAACGCCCTTTAAAGCCGTAGTGTTATACGGACCGCCGGGACTTTCGGCAATCGTCACGTTTCCGCCGGCTTTTTCGACCATCACTATAACCGCGTGAAGAAATTCGGGATTTGTCGTAACCGCCTCCTCAGGCTTTTTCTTGGAAACAAGGTTGGGCTTTATAACAACATTATCACCCTTTTTCACAAACTTCCCAATTCCACCGATTAAAGACACCGCATTTTCTACGGCATTTTGCACTTCGGAATATCTGTCACATTTTACGACGGAAACTTTATTATTCATTCTTTAATTCCTCTCTTAGGTTTCTAAATGTTGTAAACCTCTGCCTATTCTATCATTATACAATATTCCGAGTAATATTTCAACCGTAAAACAGTAATTTTTATAGGCATAGTGCCATTTTATTGCATATATATTTTGCTAAAATACGGCACACTCCATTAAATTATATCTTTTTTCGTTTTATAGACAGTTTGCTCCCTTTAAAGTAAAAAAAAGACTTGACATAAAGTCAAAAGCAGAGTATTATTTTCACATATCGAAAATACGTTACTTTGATGTAACTTTTAAACGGTGTATTTTTGGTATAAAAAAAGGTGATTTGCAAAAATCACCTTTTTTCAATATCAGCTTTTTTAGTTTTTTGGATTGACAATATCACGCCAATCAAGGTCACCGCGTTCAAGACCGTGAATAAGCACTTCTGCCGTTGCACAGTTCGTTGCAATCGGGATATTGTGCATATCGCAAAGTCTCAGAAGCGAAAATACGTCAGGCTCATACCCTTCGGCGTTAAGCGGATCACGGAAGAAAAGCACCAAGTCAATTTCATTATATGCAATTCTCGCACCGATTTGCTGATCGCCGCCCTGCGGTCCTGACAAAAATCTATATACATTAAGACCGGTATTTTCAATAATCATCTTACCTGTTGTGCCGGTTGCATACAGAGAATGTTTTGACAGAATACCCGAGTAAGCAATACAAAACTGTACCATTAATTCTTTTTTCTTATCATGTGCTATTAAAGCGATGTTCACGAAAATACCTCCTCATTCACTCTATTTTCCGAAAAGCTTTTTAACCTTATCAAAAAAGCTTTCCTTTTCATCAAATTCCATAATAGGCACTTCTTCGCCCATAAGTCTTGCGGCAATATTTAAAAATGCTTGTCCTGCCCTTGAATTTTCAGCCGAAACCGCCAAAGTGCCTTTAAGAGCGGCAACCATAAGTTCCTCGTCATCGGGAACAATTCCAAGCACAGGTACGCCCAACATATCTACGCAATCGTCCATATTCATCATTATTCCCTTATCAATCATATCCGATCTTACGCGATTAATGACAACCTTGACATCTTCCACACCCATATCTTCAAGTACGGATATTGCTCTGTCACCGTCACGAAGTGCCGTAACTTCTGGCATTGTGACCAATATGGCACTGTCCGCACCCATAGCCGCATATAAAAAACCGCCGTCAATTCCTGCCGGAGCGTCTACAAGGCAATAATCAAACCTTGAAGAAAGTTTTTCCCATATCCCCTTTACCGCCTCATCTTCGACAGATGAAGTGTCACGCGTTTGCGGAGCGGGTATAAAATACAAGTTTTCATATCTTGTATCCTTAATCAAAGCCTCGTCCAAGTCACAATTTTCTTCGATTACGTCAAATATATCGTAAACGATACTGCTTTCAAGCCCGAGTGTAATATCCAGATTTCGACAACCCATATCCATATCGACAAGTGCAACAAGATTACCCCTCATAGCCAATGCCGCACCTATATTTGCAGTTACAGTTGTCTTTCCCGTACCGCCTTTTCCGGATGCAACTATGATGATTTTTCCCATTTTCCTTATCCTTTCAATATGAATTTATGCGTAGTAAAATTACCCAAAACTCTTTTCTGCGTAATTATATCACATTTTTTTCTCTTTGTCTATATTTTTACCAAAAAATCATCTACACAAATTTGATTATTTATTAAATATGCCTTTTTAGGATTTTCGGTATTCGGCGTATCAAATTCATCAAAATTGCAGTGAGTTTTTGAAATTCTTACATCTGTCGGCTTAAAGTCAAGCGCAAATATATAGGCATTGTCATTACCCATACACCCTGCCTCAACGCTGCCTTTTATACTTCCGATAACGATAACGTTACCGACCGCCGTTATCATTCCACCCTCTTCAACGTCACCGAAAAGGGTAAGGTGTCCGTCCGCAAAAACTGTTTTGCCTGCTTTAACAACGCCTTCGTAAAACCTCGCACGACTGCTTTTAAAATTAGTCGTTACGACTTCCTTTATCTCCTCAAGCTCCGTTTCTTCCTCAGCGATTTCACGGACTTCTTCACTCTCATTATGTATTTCTTCAGTGTTTTCCTGAAGAAGTTCCTTAGGCAGTTCAAGAGTTTCTTCAAACGAATCTTCGGCTTTTATCACTTTTCTTTCACCGTAATTTATCTCACATTCCGGCAACATAGCCGTAATAACCGCGTCAAGACGCATTTTATCACTCGTTGAAAGTTCCCTGCCGACAACGTATATATTACAACGTCCGCCGCCGAAAAACTTTCTGAACTGTCTTATTTTTTCATACAGGGAGTTCATCAACTTAGAAAATTCACATTCACTGTCAAGATATATCTTTACCCCGTCAGCCGTACCTTTCAGCTTTATAAGCTCTTTTTCCAATTCAATCAAACCTCCCCATATTATAAACTATCTCAATAATCCGCCTTGCACATCTGTTGCGGTTGTAGGCTCTGCGGTTGTGTCTGCACTGTCAAGATCGAAATATTTATCAAAAATATCTTTTGCTACCTGCGCGGCATTTGTACCACGAACACCGTGTTCAAGCACAACCGATACCGCGATTTGCGGATCGTCAAACGGTGCAAAAGCAATAAACACAGCGTTATTTGAACCGTTTCCGACCTGTGCCGTACCTGTTTTACCGCCGACCGCTATACCGTAATTTGCGAAAATTTCACTCGCACTACCTTCGTCAACAACTCGTTTCATACCTTGTTTTACGGCATTGATAACTTCATCGTCCATATCGACTTTTTCGACAACTTCCGGATTAAATTCTTTTACAACACCGCCGTCAACCGATGAACGAACGCTTTTTATAAGATTTACTTTATATCTTGTACCGCCGTTTGCGATTGTTGCGGCATAGTTTGCAAGCTGAATAGGTGTAAACAAACTGTATGACTGACCGATTGCCGCTTGAAGAGTGTCACCGCCAAACCATTCCCGATCGGTAGCACTTGCAACTACCTCTTTTTTATATTCGGGGCTTGCCATATGACCTGCCACTTCTTCGTCAAGCTCGATACCCGTTTTTTCACCAAGACCGAACTTCTTTGCATACTCATCAAGTTTATTTATTCCCATAC
>ERZ1027225.913-NODE-913-length-11786-cov-7.988577_pt1 | contig 11786 bp, 7 predicted proteins | sample MGYA00519479_ERZ1027225 | MGnify/ENA primary metagenome ERZ1027225 (study PRJEB26926, sample SAMN06164471) | human gut metagenome | biome: ENVO:00009003; feature: ENVO:2100002; material: ENVO:00002003 | host: Homo sapiens | place: USA | collected 2012 ... | reverse complement strand
ATTTAAGAGAGATAAACAAGGAAAAGAAGCATTTGCAAGATTTGTAGAACAATTAGGTTAATTTGGAATATACGAAAATGAGCTATTGCATTATGTGCAGTAGCTCATTTTTAATTTAATTCAATTATTCAAGGTTGAGAATTTATTTCAGCACATCATCCAGTGAAATCTAATTATCTTCTGACATATTTTCAGTGTAGATTGTATTATTTATGTACAATTCCTCATCAATGTCGCGCACAAAGTCCCAATGAAGGTTGTACTTCTTGGCGTATTCCTTAAATGCATTAAACTTATTTTCGACCCTTGCATTGCACAGAGAAAAGATGCCGGGATGCTGCTGTAAAGAAATATGGGATCATTCAAAGCATGAACAGTACCAACGGAAGATGTCATGATAATGCACAATGCACGCTGTGAAAGTATGTGTGCAAGAATGAAAGAAGAGCTGTTCTACAGCCGTGAGGACAAGCCGGAGAACTACACTATGAAAGAGTTGAAGACTATGATCTGGAGATATTATATGAGTTACTGGACCAACAGAAGAATCTGCACCGCCAACGGTGGGCTGCCTCCGGCAGCCCGAAGAAAGCTCTACTATGATCATATCTTTCTCGTTGCATAATTCTTGTTCGAATAAAATGTGTCAAGTAATATTGACAAAACCAAAGTTTATTATACTTCTTTAGACATCGGTGGGGTAGATGCGGAGGGTTTGACGGGTACCAAAGAACAGCACCGTTCATTCTTGAAAGGCTTTAGTGAATGGTGCTGTTATGGCATTATATTATAAATCGACGATGATTAACAAAATAAAATATTTTTTTAAATTTTCTTTTAAGTTCCAAAATTGGTACTTGTAAATATTGACTTGGAGTTTTTAAATATGCTATACTTATTTTATGAACATTTCATGATGAAAGGAACTTAGCAATGGAGTCAAATGCACCAAATAAACTTAAACTTTTAAAAATATGGGAAATATTGAATATGATGACTGACTCTGAGCATCAGATGACGACACAACAACTGATAGATGAGCTTGCTAAGTGCAATATCTCAAGTGAAAGAAAGTCTATATACCGTGATATAGAAACTCTACGTTCTAACGGTTATGAGATACTGAAAGGACGTTCATTTCATGACAACACATATTATGTGAATGAACGCCGTTTCAGTGTTTCGGAAATTAAGATAATTATGGATGCAGTTCAGAGTGCTGCTTTTATTCCTGCCGATAAGACGGAAATACTTCTCGATAAGTTGGCATACTTGAGTTGTAAATATAGAGTGGAACTGCTCAAGCGTCATACCGTGCAGTTTATGACTGTAAAACATAAGAATGACAGCATTTTTCAGAATATAGAGATAGTTGAAAATGCTATTGAAAAGCAGATGAGAATACGCTTTCAATATTTTCACCTTAATGAATATGACGAAAAGGTCTTTGCACATGACGGAGTTATATATCAAGAAGAACCATTGGGATTGATATTTGAGGACGGTAACTATTATCTTTTATGTTATCGTGCCGACCCTGAATATGTCAATAAGGTAAAAGCATTCAGACTTGACAGAATAGAAGATCCTGAGATAGTTTCTGAACCAATAAGTCAAAATGCTGTTGAGGTACTGAAAAATGTTAGCACATATCGTTTACAGTCTTTCAAGATGTATGGAGGCAGTATACGAAAGGTGACCCTTCAGTTTTCACCTAATCTTATAGAAGTGGTCTATGATAAATTTGGTCATGACATAATAATTCGCCGCAATGGCGATATTTGCAAAACCACGGTGCTTGTGCAAATCAGTCCGACTCTATGGGGGTGGATGCTACAATTTCCTGGGAGTATGAAGATATATGAACCTGAAGATATAAGAGAGGAGTATTACAAATGGGTAAGATCAGCTTTGGAACAAAAAGATCAACAACAATAAAAAAGATCCCTGTCAAAGACAAGGACCTGAACACGACACTCGTGATGAAGGTATGAAACCAACGATTTGAAAGAATTTTTATTTGAACTCGTAGTGTAATTTTATAGGGTAGTAATCCTATGACACTATATTAACACATAAAGGGAGGTTTGTCAAGTGGTTGACGAAAAAATTTTTTGGGGATTTGATATAGGAACGGATTCAGTAGGCTGGGCTGTGTCAAACAGCGAATATAAGCTGAAAAAATACAAGAACAACTTAATGTGGGGTGTTCATCTTTTTGATGAGGCAAAGCAGTCTGCGGAAAGAAGGTTATTCCGCACGGCAAGAAGAAGGCTTGATCGCCGTAAGCAAAGAATAATACTATTGAAGGAGTTTTTTGTTAGGGCTGTATGTGAAAAGGATGAAAATTTCTTTCGTAGGCTAAAGGAAAGTGCTTTATTGCCTGAGGACGCCGAACATAGAACAAATAACATTTTCTTTGACGATACTGATTACACTGATAAGGATTATTTTGAAGAGTACCCAACTATACATCACCTTATCTGTGAGCTTATGGAAAGCAAAGAACCTCATGATGTAAGGCTTGTATATCTTGCCTGTGTATATCTGCTTGCTCACAGAGGACATTTCCTTCTTCCGGTATCAGAGGACGATATAAGCAAGGTAACAGAGTTTGAGCCGCTCTATGAAAGCTTTTATAAAGCTCTGGAAGAAAAGCTTGATGAGGAACCACCGTTTGACAGATCTGCCGATGATTTTGCTGAAATACTAAAAAGCCATAAAACGGTATCTGCAAAGAATAAAGATTTTGATAAACTTCTTTTTGGCGGTAAGGTAAAGACCTATGATAATGAAAATATCAGCTACTCGGCACTTATAAAGCTGCTTAGTGGCGGTACGGAAAAGCTATCAAAGTTCTTTGAAAATGAAGAGTACACAGACCTTGAGAAAGATTCTGTTTGCGTAAGGAATGCGGATTTTGGAGATACTCTAGAGATGCTGGAAGGACAGATAGACGAGCTTGATTTTGCTTTGCTCAAAAGCGTAAAAAGTCTTTATGATTGGTCGCTGCTAGTGGATATTCTTGAGGGTAAATCTCTTATATCTGAGGCTAAAAAAGATAAGTATGATGAGCATGGATATGATCTCGATGCACTTAAATATCTGTTCAGAGAATATCTTACCAAAGATGATTACAATGAAATGTTCAAAGAGGTCAGTGGAAAACAGAACTATGCAAGTTACGTTTATAATGCACCTTCCGATAAAACTAGAGATTGTAAATATAAAAAGTGTAGTCAGGAGGATTTTTGTAAGTTTACTAAAAAGTTTTTAAGCAAGATAAAACCAAATGAAAAAGACAAACCTTGCCTTGACAAACTCCTTGAAAAGTGTGAACAAAATTCTCTTTGTCCTAAACAGGTGACTACAGACAACCGAGTTATACCATATCAGCTTTATTATGTAGAGCTTAAAAAGATACTGGAAAATGCTTGTGGTTATCTTCCATTTCTTAATGAAAGAGATGAGTATGGTACGGTAGCGGATAAAATACTGAGCATAATGAAATTCCGTGTGCCTTATTATGTTGGTCCACTAGTCGATAGTAAGAAAAGTCCAAATGCGTGGCTTGTTAGAAAGCTCGACGGTAAGATCACTCCATGGAATTTTACTGACATGGTAAACGAAGATGATAGTGAAAAAGCGTTTATTCGTCGTATGACTTGTAAATGTACATACGTTGTAGGTCAGGACGTTCTGCCTAAATATTCATTGCTTTATAGCAAGTTCAGCGTTCTTAATGAGATAAACAATATAAAACTTAATGGAGAGCCTATATCCGTCCAGGCAAAACAAGAGATATACACAGAATTGTTTGAAAGGAACAAGTCAAGAGTCAGCAAAAAGAAGATACGCGACTGCCTTATTTCTCATGGCTATGCAACGGATAGTGATGAGGTGACAGGTATTGACGATATAGCAAAATCTGTTTTGAGATCCTATCATGACTTTAAGAAAATGTTGTCTAATGGTATACTTACAGAGCAACAGGTCGAGGAAATTATTGAACATATCACAGTCACAACAGATAATATACGTTTGAAAAAATGGCTTAAAACACAGTTTCCGATGCTTGCAGACGAAGATGTAAAGTATATCACAAAGCTTAAATATAAGGATTATGGCAGACTGTCACGCTGTTTCTTGGAAGATGTGCTGCCAGTTGATACAAAGACAGGTGAAGCAGAGAGCGATAAGAATATCATAATGATGCTGTGGGAAACCAACGAGAACATAATGCAGTTGTTAAGTTCAAAATATCGATATTCAGAAAATATTGAGCATATGAACAGGCAGTATTATGCACTACCTGAAAATCATAAGAGCATGAGTGAACGTTTGAAAGATATGTATGTCCCTACTGCAGTACGCCGTGCAGTAACAAGGACGTTTGATATTGTAAAGGAACTTAAAAAGATACAAGGCAGAGATCCTGACAAGATCTTTATAGAAATGGCAAGAGGTACAGGTGAAACACCGAAAGGAAAAAGAACAAATTCTCGTAAGGATCAAATCCTTGAACATTGGCATGGCCTTGACAATAAAGATATAAATGATCTGAAAAAGTCAGGCATATGGGAACATCTTGATACCATTGATGACGCAAAACTTAGAAGTGACAAGTATTTTCTTTACTTTATGCAGCTTGGCAGATGTATGTATACTGAAAAAACTATCCCATTTGAAGAAGTGGAAAATGAACATAAATGGAATATAGACCACATATGGCCGCAGGCGAAAATAAAAGATGACAGTCTTGATAACAAAGTTCTTGTCAGCAGCAATGAAAACGGCAAGAAAAGTGACAGTTATCCTATTAGTGATGATATTAGGCATAGTATGGCAGGGTTGTGGCATTCTCTTTATAAAAAAGGACTTATCAGCGAGAAAAAGTATCAAAGACTAACAAGAAGTACGCCTTTTACAGATGATGAGCTTTCAGGTTTTATTGCACGTCAGCTTGTGGAAACAAGACAATCTACAAAAGCGGTTGCTACATTACTTAAAGAGCAGTTTCCAAATACAGAAATAGTTTATGTAAAAGCAGGTCTTGTATCTGATTTCAGGCAGGAAATGGGTATGCTCAAATGTCGTGAAGTAAATGATCTTCACCATGCAAAGGACGCTTATCTTAATATAGTCTTGGGTAATGTTTACAACACGAGGTTTACTAAAGATCCGCTGAATTTTGTAAAGAACAATGAGAAATATTCCATTAAGATATTTCAGAAAAACTCAGACGGTAAGAAAACAGGCGTTATGACACGCAAAGTAGAGCGTGGAGGAGAAGTTGCTTGGGATCCTGAGACATCTTTTGCTATCGTTAGAAAAATGATGTCAAAGAATAGCATACGATATGTGAGATATGCTTATATGCGAAAAGGCGGACTGTTTAACCAGATGCCTGAACGTAAAAAAGCGGGACTAGTTGAACGAAAATCGGGACTAGATACAGGAAAGTATGGCGGTTATAATAATACAACGGCGTCGCATTTTGCTGTGGTAAAGTGTAGAGAAAAATCAGTTGTGGTAGTGCCTGTTGAAACTATGTTCTGCAATAGATTTGCAACTGATATAGAGTTCGCAAAAGCGTATGTTGCACAACAACTAGCTGAAATACTATCACAAGAATTTTCATCTGAGAATATTACATTTCCTTTCGGTCAGAGAATAATCAAAGTAAACACAATGTTTGAGGTTGATGGATTCAGATGTAATTTGGCACAAAAATCAAACAAAGGAAAACAGTTAGTGCTAATATCAGCTTGTTCGCTTGTATTAGATAAAGATACTTATGCATATATGAAGAAAATCTCATCATTTATAGCTAAGAAAAAAGTAAATAAAAGTCTTGTTATAAATAGTTATACTGGAATAACCGTGGAGGATAATATTTCGGCATTTGATGTGTTAGTAGAAAAAATGCAGTCCTCGCCTTTCAAGGTTTTCTTTCATAAAATAGGTACAAAAGTTGCAAATGGCAGAGATAAATTTATATCTTTGTCTGTAGATGAACAGACAACAGCTCTTTTTTATATACTTATGCTCCTGAAAACAGGTCGTTCAACTGGATGTGACCTCACATTAATAAACGAAAGTGGTCAGGCTGGTGTTTTGACGCTAAATTCTGACTTTTCTAAAATAAAAGATAAGAAGACAATCTATATTATCGACCAGTCACCGACGGGACTTATCGAGCGTAAGTCACTGAATTTGCTTGACTTATGAGTTGGAGAACTGTTGTCATTTCCAAAAGATCAAAGCTTGATATGAGGAATGGCTATCTTGTGGTGAGAACGGAAGATGATGTCAAGAGAATAAATCTTGATGAGATCTCCGTTCTCATTATCGAGAATAGTGCAGTATCAATTACAGGCTGTCTTATTGTGGCTATGTCCGAAAAAAAGATAAAGGTTATATTTTGTGATGAAAAAAGAAATCCCTCATGTGAACTTGTTTCTTATTATGGCAGTCATGATACGTCGGCAAAGATCAAACGGCAGATACAGTGGAGCGATGATATCAAAGCTTGTGCGTGGACTGAGATAGTTGCTGAAAAAATACGCAAGCAAGCCGAGTTTCTCGAAGAACTTGGAAAATCAAACGAAGCTGAGATGTTGCAAGGATATATTGAAGAACTTGAAGTTGGTGATGTCACCAACAGAGAGGGTCACGCAGCAAAGGTATACTTTAATACTTTATTTGGTAAAGATTTTACACGTAGCCGTAATTGCATAATTAATGCCGCTCTGAATTATGGATATAGTTTAATACTTTCTTGTATAAACAGAGAGGTGACATCTCATGGTTATATAACTCAGTTAGGGCTGTTTCACAGTAATATGTTCAATCAGTTCAATCTTTCATGTGACCTCATGGAACCTTTCCGTATAATTATAGACCGATGGGTATATAAAAATACACCTACTGTATTTGGTAAAGAGGAAAAACATACTATAGTGTCTTTGCTCAGTACAACCGTGATGATAAATGAAAGTGAGCAGTATTTGTCAAATGCAATGCGTTTTTATTGCAGAAGTGTTTTTGAGGCACTCAACGATAATGACGTTTCGAAAATTAGTTTTTATTCATTAAAATAGTTAGAGAGGTGAATGATGAGCTATAGATTTATGAGAATGTTTATATTCTTTGACCTGCCTGTTATTACCACTGAGAACAGAAGAAACTATGCACGTTTCAGAAAATTTCTCATTAAAAATGGCTTTATCATGATGCAGGAGTCTGTTTATTGTAAAATGGTGATTAATCAGACCGCGGCTAACACTGTCATGAGCAATATCAAAAGCAATAAACCTCCTGACGGACTTGTGCAGGTGCTAAATGTTACTGAAAAGCAATTTGAGAAAATGGAGTTTATAACAGGCAGCTTCAAAAGCGATATAGTTGACAGTGATGAAAGATTGGTGATTTTATGACTATTGCATATCCAGCTTTCAATTTATACTGTGAGCTAGAAGAAAGCACGGTTTTGAATTTAGTAATTGAAAATCAGCAGATATTCAGTGATGTAATATCCGATATATATGATCAGTGTTCAGGCGAAAGTGGCAGACTGATTTTGTCGGAAAATAATGAACCGCTTGAATTAAGAAAGCGTGCAGAGCTTATAACTCAGATAATACCTTTTGAAATAAATCAGCGTGATCTTGTAAATAAGCTGTATGCTGAGATAAAAAATGTATCGGTAAATGAACGTTTCTATCAGCATACTCAAAAGCTTATGGCTGATATAGCTTTGTATATTTACATGATAACTGAGTCAGCTGATAATGAAATAGAAATTGATGTTCCACAGGACATAAGCGGTATACTTAAAGCTTTTGGTGTACGTTTTTATGATAAAAAAATGGAACTTTCAGAAAAGATCATAGAATATATGACTGCTGTAAACAAATTTAAAGGAGAGCGTGTATTTTTCTTTGTTAATCTTCGAAGTTATCTGACGGACCGGCAAACTGAGCTTTTATACAAAGACATGCTGCTAAGAAAATTTAAAGTGATCTGTATTGAAAATAATGAACACACGCACCTTGAATATTCAAAAACTTTGATAATAGACAAGGATATGTGCGTTATCTGAATTTTGTTGACTTTTTATATTTGTATGCTATAATATAATTACTGCCTAATATAAAATGCACTGATGAGTAGTGTCATTATCTTAAATTTGAGGTTTGAGAGTAGTGTAATTTTATAGGGTAGTAAAACTAGCCGTTTTTAATGTGTTAGTCGTGTCGTGTTTGAGAGTAGTGTAATTTTATAGGGTAGTAAAACTGAAAAACGCCCCAGCAAAAGCTGGGACGTGTTTGAGAGTAGTGTAATTTTATAGGGTAGTAAAACCGCGGCGTGGAGCGACCAACAGGAGCGACAGTTTGAGAGTAGTGTAATTTTATAGGGTAGTAAAACATCGTCTATCCGCAGACCATAGCGCAAAGCGTTTGAGAGTAGTGTAATTTTATAGGGTAGTAAAACCCGCCGCCCCCCCACGCAGCGAGGGGACGGTTTGAGAGTAGTGTAATTTTATAGGGTAGTAAAACAAAAATTTCCGTTCAGACCTCACGCACGGTGTTTGAGAGTAGTGTAATTTTATAGGGTAGTAAAACTGCTATAAGAATAGAAAATGCCTTGCCGATGTTTGAGAGTAGTGTAATTTTATAGGGTAGTAAAACTAATTATAGCAGACTATACACAGTCTGTCAGTTTGAGAGTAGTGTAATTTTATAGGGTAGTAAAACTGGGTACCTGCCCATGTTGCGGTGTGAAAGGTTTGAGAGTAGTGTAATTTTATAGGGTAGTAAAACAGTATAAGATATTTCTTTCCACTTTATTGAGTTTGAGAGTAGTGTAATTTTATAGGGTAGTAAAACTCTTATCAATTGCCTTAAAGCAACGAGTAAGTTTGAGAGTAGTGTAATTTTATAGGGTAGTAAAACTTTTCGGTTAGTCATATGGAATTACCTCGCGTTTGAGAGTAGTGTAATTTTATAGGGTAGTAAAACAACGGCGAATATGTTAGCTGATTGCGTGGTGTTTGAGAGTAGTGTAATTTTATAGGGTAGTAAAACCAACTATTCTTCATCACGTCAAGCATCTTAGTTTGAGAGTAGTGTAATTTTATAGGGTAGTAAAACTTTCACATCTTGTGAACATTGATACGTTGTGTTTGAGAGTAGTGTAATTTTATAGGGTAGTAAAACTGCCATTCGCACGAATTGAGGGTGACGGCAAGTTTGAGAGTAGTGTAATTTTATAGGGTAGTAAAACTGGAGCTTGGAGAAAAAGCCTAAAGCTCAGGTTTGAGAGTAGTGTAATTTTATAGGGTAGTAAAACTGAGCCAGATATAGCACGCACGTCAACCTGGTTTGAGAGTAGTGTAATTTTATAGGGTAGTAAAACTTTGCGGCATATCTTAACTGGGCTGAGCAGGTTTGAGAGTAGTGTAATTTTATAGGGTAGTAAAACAGTGCTCCGGCACATACTCTGCCGGCTCCAGTTTGAGAGTAGTGTAATTTTATAGGGTAGTAAAACTCCGCATATGTGAAAGCCGAGTTCGGACTTGTTTGAGAGTAGTGTAATTTTATAGGGTAGTAAAACCCTGCGCTGTGTTTGGTGCGAACTGCGTTGTTTGAGAGTAGTGTAATTTTATAGGGTAGTAAAACCATCGACCTTGGAAGTTTTACCGCCGTAGGTTTGAGAGTAGTGTAATTTTATAGGGTAGTAAAACCGTTCATTTATGGGTGTGATGATTTAACCGTTTGAGAGTAGTGTAATTTTATAGGGTAGTAAAACCATAAATTCAGCCGTTGAAACTGGCACAACGTTTGAGAGTAGTGTAATTTTATAGGGTAGTAAAACGTAAATTATAATGAAAGTTACGCAGATTGCGTTTGAGAGTAGTGTAATTTTATAGGGTAGTAAAACATTAATGATACAAAAACCACTAACACGGGAGTTTGAGAGTAGTGTAATTTTATAGGGTAGTAAAACAAACGCAGTTTATGAAAAGCTCACAGACGAGTTTGAGAGTAGTGTAATTTTATAGGGTAGTAAAACATTCGAGAATATGCTTCATGAAATTAGTGAGTTTGAGAGTAGTGTAATTTTATAGGGTAGTAAAACCAGGGTGTAGATATTTTATACTATCGGTATGTTTGAGAGTAGTGTAATTTTATAGGGTAGTAAAACTCTTTGGACTTTTGGTAAGAGACGAATTTAGTTTGAGAGTAGTGTAATTTTATAGGGTAGTAAAACGAGTGCAGTGAAATGCAGTGAAATGCAGTTGTTTGAGAGTAGTGTAATTTTATAGGGTAGTAAAACGCGCAGATTGGCGGCGTTATGCAAAGGAAAGTTTGAGAGTAGTGTAATTTTATAGGGTAGTAAAACATAATGGCACTGCCTACGTCTTCCACTACGCGTTTGAGAGTAGTGGAATTTTATAGGGTAGTAAAACCGCACACGCACCGTTGTGTTCTCCAAAACAGTTTGAGAGTAGTGTAATTTTATAGGGTAGTAAAACAAAAGTATTGCAAAATATGCGTTAAAATGCGTTTGAGAGTAGTGTAATTTTATAGGGTAGTAAAACTCCACGTCAAAGATATCACAGGAAGCCACGGTTTGAGAGTAGTGTAATTTTATAGGGTAGTAAAACTCTGGTTGTCGTGCGTATGAAACACATTCAGTTTGAGAGTAGTGTAATTTTATAGGGTAGTAAAACGAATGAAAACACATAATCTGAAACTTAGCAGTTTGAGAGTAGTGTAATTTTATAGGGTAGTAAAACATAGACAAGCTGTCTGAGCGTGTGGACAAGGTTTGAGAGTAGTGTAATTTTATAGGGTAGTAAAACGGTGGTTTATATCCTATACTGACACTAACGGTTTGAGAGTAGTGTAATTTTATAGGGTAGTAAAACTAATTATTAATATTATAACCAGAAGAACTAGTTTGAGAGTAGTGTAATTTTATAGGGTAGTAAAACCAACTTGCCGCACGAAATGCAGACGAAATAGTTTGAGAGTAGTGTAATTTTATAGGGTAGTAAAACTGTAAAGTAACTACTATCAGTGCAGGTGGAGTTTGAGAGTAGTGTAATTTTATAGGGTAGTAAAACTAGTTTCATCTACTACATTTAGAACATCCAGTTTGAGAGTAGTGTAATTTTATAGGGTAGTAAAACTTATAAAAAGGAAGCAAGGGTCAAATGCAAGTTTGAGAGTAGTGTAATTTTATAGGGTAGTAAAACATACGGACGTCTTTTAAGCACACCATCCTGTTTGAGAGTAGTGTAATTTTATAGGGTAGTAAAACCCGTATGAATACCAGCACCTGACACTGTTGGTTTGAGAGTAGTGTAATTCTATAGGGTAGTAAAACTGACGACATCATGTGTGATGAAGCAAAGCCGTTTGAGAGTAGTGTAATTTTATAGGGTAGTAAAACTTCCAAGACAGGATATTGTTCTTACACCAAAAACTGAAAATAGATTATTTTTTTGTGGATGAAAGATATGAGCAGTGATTTCCGTTGTATGAGAATGAATCGTTCTACATTGGAAAATCGATAGCCGGATTGAAGTTGAATCAGTCGGCACAGAATCCGATTACATATCTGTATCCACTGGAGAAAGATAAAATTCATATTTAACGAAATTGACAAATTGGAATTTGAGAAGGTAAGTGAATGGGATATCACGACACAAGATACCAAAGATACCATGGAGGAATATGATAATGTCGAAAGATGAGTATTTGATAACCGATACG
>ERZ1027225.900-NODE-900-length-11931-cov-7.411755_pt1 | contig 11931 bp, 9 predicted proteins | sample MGYA00519479_ERZ1027225 | MGnify/ENA primary metagenome ERZ1027225 (study PRJEB26926, sample SAMN06164471) | human gut metagenome | biome: ENVO:00009003; feature: ENVO:2100002; material: ENVO:00002003 | host: Homo sapiens | place: USA | collected 2012 ... | reverse complement strand
CGCTTGATGATATTTATAATATTAAAGGTTTAGAAGACAAAACAATTGATAAGGAGACTCGTATCCACATTTCGACTGTTCAGGGAATGGTTAAGCGAATTATGTACAATGATGGTGAAACCATGCCTGCTGTTTCAGATTATGATCTGCTCATAATAGATGAAGCACACCGCGGATACGTCCTAGACAAAGAAATGGGAGAAGATGAGGCTCTTTATAGAGACCAAAGAGAATATCAGAGTAAGTATAGGTCAGTTATAGAATATTTTAATGCTGTGAAAATTGCACTTACAGCAACACCGGCATTACAGACTACAGAAATCTTTGGAGAACCGGTTTTTAAATATACCTATCGTGAGGCTGTTATTGAGGGATATTTGGTAGATCATGATGCACCTCATGAGTTAAAGACTAAATTAAATACAGAAGGTATTCATTATAAAAAGGGTGATGCGGTTACAATATATGACCCAATCACCGGAGAAATCGAAAATAGTGAGTTGATAGAGGATGAACTGGATTTTGATGTAGATTCATTTAATAAGCAGGTTATAGTAGAATCCTTTAATAGAACGGTTTTGGAAGAAATAGCAAAAAATATAGATCCAGAATCCCCGAGGGAACAGGGGAAAACATTGATTTATGCTGTTAATGATGACCATGCAGATATGATTGTATCAATACTTAAGGATATTTACACAGAATATGGTGTTGATAATGATGCAATTATGAAGATTACTGGCAGTGTAGCCAACGGAAATAAAAAGAAAATACAAGAGGCAATAAAGCGTTTCAAAAATGAAGATTATCCATCCATTGTTGTCACGGTTGATTTGTTGACAACAGGTATTGATGTACCTTCGATTTCAACGTTAGTGTTTATGCGCCGTGTTAAATCCCGTATTTTGTTTGAGCAGATGTTGGGACGTGCTACACGTTTGTGCAAAGAGATTCACAAGACACATTTTGATATTTATGACCCTGTTGGTGTTTACGATGCTTTAGAGGATGTCAATACAATGAAACCAGTAGTAGCAAATCCAAGCACATCATTTACACAGTTATTAGAAGGTTTAGAGAAATTGAATGATGAAGCACACGTAAAGAATCAGATTAATCAGGTAATCGCAAAGCTACAGCGTAAAAAGAAAAATATTGATGCAAAAACGATGGAGCATTTCATTGATATGTCAGGAGGAATGGACCCGACACAGTTTGTAGTTGATATTCAAAAACGCAGTCCGGAAGATGCTAAAAAGAGATTGTTGGCATATTATGATTTATTTCGTATGATTCAGGAAAGTAAGCCAAATGGTGGTAGACCTGTTGTTATTTCTGATAAACAAGATACTTTTATCGAAGAGAGAAGGGGTTACGGAAATAAAGATGCTCGCCCAGAAGATTACATAGATGCATTCTCAAGCTATATTCAAAATAATATCAATGAGATTGCAGCATTAAAAATTATCTGTACAAAGCCGCGTGAACTTACCAGGGATAGCTTGAAGTCCCTGATGCTTACGTTGGATAGAGAGGGATATACAACACAGCAATTAAATACGGCAATATCACAATTGACAAATGAGGAAATGGCAGCAGATATTATAAGCTTGATTCGCAGATATGCTATAGGTTCAGTGCTTATCAGCCATGAGGCAAGAATTAGAAAGGCTGTGGATCGATTGCGAAAAGCACATTCTTTTACTATGCAGGAACAAAACTGGATTAAGAGAATGGAAGATTATTTGCTGAATGAATCAGTACTGAATATTACAGTATTTGATGAGGACAGTCGTTTCAAATCGCAGGGTGGATTTGCGAAGATAAATAAAATATTTAGTGACAAATTAGAAAGTGTCGTTTTAGAACTCAATGAGTATCTATACGATGATGGAGGAAGAACTGCATGACAACACAAGAAATCGTATCAAAACTTTGGAATCTCTGTAATGTGTTAAGAGATGATGGCATTACATATCATCAGTATGTAACAGAGCTTACATATATTCTATTCTTAAAGATGGCGAAAGAAACCGGTGCAGAGAAGCAGATACCAGAAGGTTATCGTTGGGATGTATTGAAGTCAAAAAGCGGAGTTGAATTAAAGAAATTTTATAAAGAATTGCTCAATCATTTGGGCGAGAATTGTACAGGACGAGTAAGAGAAATTTACCAAGGCTCTGCGACTAATATCGAGGAGCCGAAGAACCTCGAAAAAATCATTACAACGATTGATGGTCTTGATTGGTTTTCTGCTCGCGAAGAAGGACTTGGTAATCTATATGAAGGATTATTGGAGAAAAATGCGAACGAAAAGAAATCCGGAGCAGGTCAGTATTTTACACCTAGAGTCCTTATTGATGTGATGACAAGATTGATGAAACCACAGCCGGGAGAACGCTGTAATGACCCAGCCTGTGGAACATTTGGATTCATGATTTCTGCAAGCCAGTATGTGAGAGAGAATACAGATGATTTATTCCAATTAGATGCGGATACTGCAAAATTCGAAAGAGAAGAGGCGTTTACCGGCTGTGAGCTTGTGCATGATACACATAGACTTGCATTGATGAATGCAATGCTACATGATATTGAAGGTGAAATAAAGCTGGCAGATACTTTATCCAATGCTGGAAAAGAAATGAAAGGATATGATGTAGTATTAACGAATCCGCCTTTTGGGACCAAGAAGGGTGGAGAGCGTGCTACAAGAGACGACTTTACATTTCCGACAAGTAATAAGCAGCTTAATTTTTTACAGCATATTTACAGAAGTTTAAATACAGATGGCAAAGCAAGAGCAGCAGTTGTATTACCAGATAATGTTTTGTTTGCTGATGGTGATGGAGAAAAAATCCGTAAAGACCTTATGGAAAAATGTAACCTGCATACAATCCTTAGACTGCCTACCGGAATTTTCTATGCCCAGGGAGTAAAGACAAATGTATTGTTCTTTACGAGAGGTAAAACGGACAAGGCGAATACTAAAGAAGTTTGGATATATGACCTCAGAAATGACATGCCATCATTTGGAAAGACAAATCCTTTGAAGAAAGAAGATTTTGATGACTTTGTTGCTTGCTATGCGGATGGTGATTTGTCAGCACGTAAAGAAACATATAGTGAAGAAAATCCGAATGGAAGATGGAGAAAATTCACATATGATGAAATTTTAGCAAGGGATAAAACAAGTCTTGATATTACATGGATGAAGAGTGATTCGAGGACAGATGATTACACTCTTGCAGAATTGTTAGAACAAATAAAGGAAAAATCATCCAAAATATCTAAGGCAGTTGCGGAATTGGAAGCACTTATAGGAGAGGTGGAAGAATAATGGATACAAAAGCATTACGAAAAAAAATTCTTGACCTTGCTATTCGCGGTAAATTAGTTCCACAGGATCCAAACGATGAACCAGCATCCGTATTGCTGGAGCGTATCAGGGCTGAAAAACAACAGATGGTCAAAGATGGCAAGTTAAAACCTAAGGATATTAAGAATGATACCATTATCTTTGTTGGTGAGGATAATTTACATTATGAGAAGTTTCAGGATGGAAGCGTGAAATGTATTGAGGATGAGATACCTTTTGAGCTGCCGGAAGGGTGGGCATGGTGCAGGTTTACGTCTGTTACTGTTAATCGTGATAGCGAAAGAAAACCTATCTCATCAGCTAATCGTACTAATGTTGCTAAAATATATGACTATTATGGTGCTTCTGGAAAAATTGACAAAATAGATAAGTTTATATTTAATGAGAAACTATTGCTGATAGGTGAAGATGGTGCAAATCTTGTAACAAGGAGTAAACCTATTGCTTTTTTTGCAGAAGGACAGTATTGGGTAAATAATCATGCACATTGCATTGATTCAACTGATAAACTGATCTTAGAATATCTTTGTTTATATATTAATGCAATTAGCCTTGAAAAGTATGTAACAGGTTCTGCTCAACCTAAAATGACACAGGATAATATGAATTCAATACTTATTGCACTTCCACCATATGAAGAGCAAAAAAGATTGGAATTTCAGGTTGATCACATATTAAAGACAGTTTCGACTATCGAAAACGAAAAAGAGGATATTGTTAATTACATTGTTTCTGCAAAATCCAAAATTCTAGACCTTGCTATTCGTGGCAAACTTGTACCACAAGACCCGAATGACGAGCCAGCATCTGTGCTTTTAGAACGTATCCGTGCAGAAAAAGAAGAACTCATCAAAGCCGGAAAAATCAAGCGTGACAAGAAGGAATCTATCATCTTCCGTGGTGAGGATAACTCTTATTATGAAACTATAGGTAAAAACACGGTATGCATAGATGAGGAAATTCCTTTTGATATACCAGACAGATGGACATGGTGCAGATTACAATCTATATCATCGATTTTGACCGATGGAACTCATAAGACACCAGAATATAGCGATAGTGGTTATATGTTTTTATCTTCTAAGAATGTCACATCAGGAAAGATTGATTGGGAAAATGTCATGTATATTCCTGAGTATTTACATGAGGAATTATATGGTCGATTAGCTCCTGCCAAAGATGATATTCTCCTCGCAAAAAATGGAACTACAGGCGTTGCAGCTATTGTTGATCATGAAGAAGTTTTTGATATTTACGTTAGCCTTGCACTGATTAGAATTATTAATAATATGATTTTTCCAGAATATATTTTGCATACAATTGGAAGTTCATATATTCAGAATTATTTCAATAGTTCATTAAAAGGGATTGGTGTTCCGAATTTACACTTAGAACATATAAGAAAAACATTAATACCTATTCCAACGTATACAGAACAAAAGCTAATAGCAGGAAAAATTAAACACATATTGTTCAAAATAGATGATATCTCAAATGCACTATTATAAAACGCAGCCGCCTTCAACTTTGGGCGGCTGCGTTTTATTTGATGATAATTGACTTTTACCAAGTTACAATTTTATCAACAAGTGCCTGCTGTTCGCTGGCAGTACGTCTCAGATATATACGTGTAGTTTCAATACTTTCATGCCCCATAAGGTCAGCAAGTAATGCAATATCGTTATATTTTTCAAGAAAATTTTTAGCATATCTATGACGGAAAGAATGTGGATAGACCACTTTGCTGTCTAATCCATATTTATCCGCATAATTCTTGAGTTGTTGAGAAATACCTCTAGTCGTTATGCGGTCACCATACCTGTTTAGAAATAGATAACCTGATGTGCGTTGGGTTTCACCCAACCACTTTAGCGTTTCTTCACGCAATATTTGGGGGATGAATAATCTGCGTAATTTACCTCCCTTGCTGTACAAATCAAAATATCCAAGTTGCACATGTTCAATCTTTATACGAATTAGTTCGCTTACACGAGCACCAGTCGCAGCAAGATACCAGACAACAAAATACCACTCCAAATTACCATCTTTTTTAAGCTGATTCTTCAGAAATTTATAATCGGCATTGCTGATTACATTTTCCAAAAAGCTTTTCTGCTGAATCTTTACTGCTTTGAGTTGCAATTGTGGTTTTTCTAAATATTCCAGATATTTGTTAATTGCTTGTATTCTCAGATTTACAGTTTTGGGTTTAAAATGTTCCATCAGATAGCCCTTGTAGGCAAGTAAGTTTTCCTTAGAAACCTTCTCATAATTTGTTGTGAAGTAATTCACTGTCCACAGATACGATTCGATAGTGTTACCGGATAGATTACCTTTTCTCAGGTGATTTTCAAAAGTTATTTCTGTCTTCATGTAAAGACACCTCCATAAATTTATTTGCGGATATCCGCTGAATAAATTATAGAGGTGAAAGTGTCGAATTCTCTTATTATGAGAAGGTAGGGAAAGTAATAAAAAATATTGACGATGAAATTCCTTTTACAATTCCAGATAGTTGGAAATGGTGCAGATTAAAAGCAATATGCAAAAAAATTGTTGATGGTTCACATAACCCACCAAAAGGACTTGATTTTGTAACACCATATATAATGGCATCTTCAAGAAATATTATTGAAAATACCATTTCTGACTTAAGTAATGTTAGGTATTTAGATAAAGAAAATTTTATAAAGGAACATTCTCGAACCAATGTTGAAATCAATGATATACTTTTGACTACGGTTGCAACATTAGGAAGAAGTTGCATTTATAAGGGCAAGCCTGAAAATCTATGTTTTCAACGTAGCGTAACAGTCATTACATCATGTATTTTACAGACATACTTAAAATTGTTTTTTGATGCACCATATTTTCAAAACTTTATTGTAAAAAGCGCAACAGGAACTGCACAAAAAGGGTTTTATTTGAATCAGTTGGAAAATGTGTTAATTTGTATTCCACCTCTTGCTGAGCAAGATAAAATTTCCTGTGGCATATCGTCAATATTTTATGATTTAGATTTAATAGAAAAAAGCCTTAACTGAGGCTCTTTTCTATCAAGTACAATGCATGATTACTCTTTTTGATTTGAGATACAACTAAACTTTGATAATTCTCCGGTGGAATTGGAAGTATAAGGCTAAGAATATCTTCCCTTGAAATGCCTGGTATCAATCCTTTGGCAGATGCTTTTATTTCTCCGATATAGAAGCTGATACAAAGAGAAAGATACTCCGAATTCAAGCCATAAATATTTCGTATTGCCATAATCTGTCGAGCAATATGGGCTTCTCCAAAACTGTTGAAAGCCATTTCTCCTATGGTACCCTTGCAGGTAAGTAATAAGTCACCTTTTTGTGTAATTACTTGTGGAGATGGCGTCCATCTTACTAATTCGATTTTACCATTTCTAAAGTTGCTTGCCCCAGTAATATATGGAATACCATCTTGATTATCGTTATATTCTGATGGAGATAAATCTCTTCCGGAAATTAGTTCCCACAATTCTTTAAGTCGTATGAAACACCAATTTTTAGGAATTTCAAAAGGAATACTATCGTCTATATTCTTTATGGTGCTTCCTACCTTCTCATAATAAGAGTTATCATCACCTTTGAAGATGATAGATTCCTTCTTATCACGCTTGATTTTACCTGCTTTGATAAGTTCTTCTTTCTCTGCTCTTATACGTTCCAGAAGAACGGAAGCAGGTTCATCATTAGGGTCTTGTGGGACAAGCTGTCCTCGGATGGCAAGATCAAGGATTTTTGATTTTGCCAACTTAATATAGTTGACTACTGATTCTTGGTTAAGTTCAACAGCTGAAACAATTTTTTCTGTTTCTATCAATTTGTTGGATATTCTTGTCTGTTCTGAATATGGTGGTATCGGAATTAATTTAGGCTTTATTCCAGGTACAGTAAGCTGTGGAATACTTGAGCCTTCCCCTGTTTCAATTAGTGCTTGGAATACAATTCTCAAATATTCAATATTTATCCCCTCAGCAGGAACAATAGTAATTAACCTCACTATTGGTACAAAGGGCATGTGCCTAATACAGCAAAAGCCAATAGTTCCTCTTGCAGATACGGTAATTGCAGATTTATTTACTCTTGCTTTATTGGTAAAACCATACAGACCATCATTTTCGGTGCCATTAGCAAATATAGGAATGGAAAACTCATCTGTTTGTGTCTTGGAGTAATTTTCAGGCTTATCTCCACCGGCAAAGATTTCAAAAGTAATCTCCGTTAATCTACACCATCCCCACCCTTCCGGCACTTCAAACGGTATCTCATCTTCAATACATTTCACGCTTCCATTAGCAAACTTCTCATAATGTAAACTATACATTCAATTTCCACTCAATTCTCAATCAATGAGAGTTGGGTGGATTTTTTATATACTATACTTACAAAAACAAAACGCCCATAGGGCAGAAAGGCAGGTACAGGATATGTACAAAGATAACAATTTTACAGCAGAGCCAGTAGTGATTGGGATTGACCACGGTTTCTCACTTATTAAGAGTAAGAACCATATTTTTAGCAATGGGGTAAGCAAGTGCAACGGCAAGCCACCGGTGGTGGAGAATAGCCTCTATTATGATGGCAGTTATTATTGCATCGGCGGTGAAAGAAAAACAGTAGTAGAGGATAAGACAGCAGATGAGGATTTCTTCTTGCTTACACTGGCAGCAGTTGCAAAGAAACTAAAAACCAGAGGACTGTCTCATGATGCAATCGTAGTGTTGGGAGTGGGGGTTCCACTTAAGAGGTTTGGCGTGGAGGCACCGAAGCTGACGGCTTATCTGAAGCGAAGCGGTATTCTTGACTTTGTGTTTGAAGAAGAGAACTATTCCATATCAATTGAAAATGTATTTTGTTTTTCACAATGTTTTGCGGCGGTTGCGGATCGTATGGCGAATATGGAAGGCAGATATGTTGTGGCAGATATTGGTTCCTGGACTAAGGATGTAATCAGTATTGTGGATAAAAAGATTGATACAGCTAATTCCATAACAGTACCTAATTCCATTATTACACTTTTTCGGGAAATAAATGACTCAGTGATGCAAACCGGAGCAGGTCATCATTGTTGTTGTCGAAATTATCGATAACCAGCAGGCTGTCCTCCTTGAGACTTCTGAGGAAACGGAAATGTTTACTGAATCTCTCTTTTTCTGACAATGAATCAGTATCATCAATAAAATCCATATTACAAATCATTTCATAGAGACTTCCGGTGTAATCAAGATATAGGATATTGGTGTAATCTTTCATGTGAACTTGAAGATATGCCTTTGCCAGTTCGCTTTTTCCTATGCCGGGAATGCCGCCTACAACTACTGTGGAATGCTCGGATAATAGTTGATGAAGTGTAACAAGCGTATCCTTTCTTCCGGTGAAATATTTGGTTGGTTTTGGAAGGAGTGGCAAATACATAACATCGTCTAACCGAGGAGAGACAGAGTTGGAGTCCTTACTACCGGCTTTGACGAAATTTCTGGAAAAACCATAGATTAGTACATCGCATATAAAGTGAGCAGGGGAATTGTTTAAATGTTTTAGCAGTTCGCCTTTTTTCTCATCTGAAGTAGTGATGTCACATAATATCAAATCCTTAACGGATGAAATGGTATTGGAGATATCACTGATATATGGTAGCAATTCAGTCTCGACATCTTTGGCAAATTTTTCTCTGTTTTTATCATTGTTGTAATAGCTAATGATTTTCGGGCTTATGCGAGATTGCCCTTTTATCCATTTGCAAACTAAGCCATTGTCAAAAGCAAAATCGACATTGTTATTTGCGAAGCTGCCAAACAGCATATAGATAAAATCCATTTGTGAAAAATCGGCATCGATTAAGCCTGCTAAAAGAATTGTGGTTACATTGTGAAAATCTATTCGGTTCAATTCAATCATCTCCTGTATGTGTTATGAGTGTATCGTTTGAAACACTTGTGGAAAGTATAGCACAAAAGAAAGAAAAGAACAACTGTTCGATTGCGACTTGAGTGTATATTTTCAATTTTTGCTCAAATTCCGTTCAATGTAGAAAAACCTATCCTTGGATAAAATGAATTTAACAAGTTTTTCATTTGTGCCGGCATAAAGATGAAAAATCTGGCAATCATTTTAAGAAAAGGAGGTGCCCTATGAATCTGACAGTGAATAGAGAGGGTAAGTACGCAATTGTCTGGATGACGAATGCGGAAAAGGCTGATCCTAAGGTTATGGACAGCCTACAGCCTTTGATTGAGGAGTGTAAGGAGAAAAAGTACAGATTGGCTATCTTTGAATCCGGGGAGCAGGATTTGGTGGAGAACACCAAGGACTTACTGATTCACAATCGAGGACTGGAAAAGACTGATGATGGGAAAGAGACTATTCTGCCTAAGCAGGCAGCAGGTGCAAGATAAGAAGCGGCTGACAGATTTTCTACCCCACGGGCTTATCTTTCTACCCCAAAACCGCGGAAATGGGGTGGAAAATACATAAAACATAATGACCAGAATAATTAATTGTAAAATATTTTGAGAAGAACTATTATGTGATGAAATGTATAATACATAGTCTATTATATAAGTCGATGTATTGAATGAGTTTTGAACAGAAAGTATAGTGCAAGATTGAAAACTTAAAATATATATATGGAAAAACACAATAAACTATTGAATATTTTTTTGAAATGTGTTATATAATATAACAAAAAGAGAAAAAGTATAACAGAGGTGGCAATATGTTTACAAAAATTCATGTTGAAAACTATAGGTCTCTTATAAACTTAGATTTTGATTTGACTTACAAACAAGGAAAAATGAAGCAATTGGCAATAATATATGGTGAAAATGGTGTGGGTAAATCAAACATTGCAACTTTGTTTTATACTCTGTGTGAGTCGTTAAAAACTATGTCGATACGAAATACTTTACAACAGATATTGGATAATAGAAGCAATTTAGATAAAAATGTTGATGAAAGTTTTATGAGCTTTTTGCGAAAGAATTTAAGGGAGACAGAATCAATAATAAAAAGTTATAAAACAATAAATTCAAATGAAAATATGGTGCTTAAATTTGAATTTATTATTTTCCAATGCAAAGGCGAATATACAATTGAGTATGATAATACAAAGCTTGTTCATGAAAGATTAGAGTATGTTTTAAATAAAAATAAGACATTGTTGTACGATTTAAATGAAAAAGAGTTTAAAATTAATGAAAAAATTTTCACCAACAGTGACTATGCTAAAGAATTTAAGGATTTATTAAACAAGTATTGGGGTAAACATACATTATTATCAATACTCGTTTTTGAAAAGGAAGATAAGGCAGATAATTATATTGAGGAACGAATACATCCTCGATTATATGATGTAATTGCAGCATTTATGACTATGTCAATAAAGGTGAAAGCAGGTAATCGGGGTGAAAGAGGGAAAATAGGTCTGACACATGAAATACTAGGAAAATTAGATGAGGGAGAAATTAATATATTGGAAGAGGAGGAGTTGAATAGAGCTGAAAAATTAGTTAATGAGTTTTTTACTGCGACATATTCAGATATAAAACAGGCTTTTTATAGAAGGGAATATAATGAAGATAAAATAAGATACAATTTGGTATTTAAAAAATTAGTATATAATACTTTGATTGATGTTGATGCTGAATATGAATCGACGGGCACTCTTCATTTATTAGACATTATTCCATACCTATTAATGTGTATGAAAGGACAGACTGTAATAATTGATGAAATTGATACAGGAATCCACGATTTGCTAATAAATAATATTTTAGAAAATGTTGTAAATTGCATTGAAGGTCAATTAATAATTACAACGCATAATACTATGTTATTAGATTCGAATATAGATCCAAACTATATATACACATTTATGGTGGATAAAGACGCAAATAAGAAGCTTTTGCCAATAATTGACTATGAAGATAGAACACATCCAAATCTGAATTATCGTACTCGCTATTTGAAAGGAATGTATGGTGGTGTTCCAATGAGCAGAGATATCGATTTTGAAGAATTGAGAGATATTTTGGATTAGGAGGAGACTATGGGAAAATATGAGCCATGTTATCTCAAATCTGTAGTAATTGTTCATGGGAAGTCGGAAAAACAGATATGTGAGTATATAAAGTCAAATTTAAGGCTGAAGATGGATATCGTTAGTGATAAAAAAGGGGAGAAATCAATACAGATAACAAGTTTGAAAAATATTCTTAATAATACGGTTTTTGGCAGTTATCAAAGTTTTATCGCGAACTATGAAGATGTTAAGCTTATAAAGAATGGAAAGAAAAGCAAGATAGATTCTTCGTTTAGAATTTTTATTATTATGGATACAGATGATTGCACCGAGGTTCAAAAGAGAGAGTTTATAAATAAAGAAATGTTTAAGAAGCATTGGGCATACGAATATATAGTTCCGATATTTGATTCACCCGATTTGGAATCGGTTTTAGTAAAAGCAAATATTAAATTTGAGAAAAAGGGAATGGAGCGTAAAAAAGAGTATATTAAGATTTTTCCTAC
>ERZ1027225.890-NODE-890-length-12032-cov-6.203473_pt1 | contig 12032 bp, 10 predicted proteins | sample MGYA00519479_ERZ1027225 | MGnify/ENA primary metagenome ERZ1027225 (study PRJEB26926, sample SAMN06164471) | human gut metagenome | biome: ENVO:00009003; feature: ENVO:2100002; material: ENVO:00002003 | host: Homo sapiens | place: USA | collected 2012 ... | reverse complement strand
ACGCATTCTTCAGACCCCGGTGCGGGAGCTGGATGCCGTCCACGGTAAGCGCACCTTCCACGAAAATGTGACGGTGCAAAGCGAAACTTCTCTGGAAGGCATCAAGGGCCGTGTGGCCGATTTGACCGTCACGGTGCAGCCCGGCGAATACCGTTCTTTTACCCTGAAGCTGGCTGCTGACGCAGACCATCACACCAGCCTGACCTACGATCCCTACACTTCCGAGCTGACGCTGGATCGCAGCTATGCCGGTTCCCGTGCCGACATCGTTCACCGCCGCAGCTGCAAGGTGCGCAGCCAGAACGGTGCACTCAAGCTCCGCATCCTGCTGGATAAAAACAGCATCGAAGTTTTCGCCAACGATGGTGAGCAGACCATGACCGCATGGATCTACACCCCCCAGTCTGCCGATGGCATCACCTTTGCTGCCGATGGCAAAGCAACTGTTACGGCAGAACAGTTTGAGCTGAATCTGTAACCTGATATTCCCATCATTTCTCCTTCATTGAATACAGCCCCGCTTTGGCTTCTTCTTCGCCAAAGCGGGGCTGTGTTTTTGTATGGATTCTATGCGTTCTGCCCCCGTTCCGGGGGCTTTTTTGTGTCCGGGAGGCAGCGTTTTCTGAAAACGCAGCCAAACTGCAAAAAAAGTTACAATTTTCTCATCAAAAAAGGCGGTTTCCCATTGACAGCCTTGTTATAATAGGAGTGTAAGATTTTTGAGCCAGCACTCTGCGGCTCTGATTGCTGAACGGCCCTTGCGGGCTTTTGGAAAAAGAAAGAGGCATACAGCATTATGACGAATATCGATATTTTCTCCGGCTTCCTTGGTGCCGGTAAGACGACCCTGATCAAGAAGCTCATCAAGGAATCCTTTGCGGGCCAGAAGGTGGTCCTGATCGAAAACGAGTTCGGTGAGATCGGCATCGACGGCGGCTTCCTGAAGGAGTCCGGCATCCAGATCAACGAGCTGAACGCAGGCTGCATCTGCTGCTCTCTGGTGGGCGATTTCCGTGCCGCTCTGCAGCAGGTGGTGGAGCAGTACCACCCCGACCGCATCGTCATCGAGCCCTCCGGTGTGGGCAAGCTGAGCGATGTTACCCGCGCTGTGGAGGGTGTGGCTGAGCATCTGGATGTGAAGCTGAACAGCTTTGTCACCGTGGCCGATGTCAACAAGGTCAAGATGTATATGAAGAACTTCGGTGAGTTCTATGATGATCAGATCAGCCACGCAAGCTGCATCATCCTGAGCCGCACCCAGACCGCCAGCGAGGAAAAGATCGCCGCTGCGGTCGCCATGCTGCGCGAGAAGAACCCCACCGCTACCATCGTGACCACCGCATGGGATTCCCTGACCGGCGAGCAGATCCTGAAGGCCATGTCCTCCAAGGACGATTTCAAGGCAGAGCTGATCGCCATGGCTGCCAAGGCCAATGAGAAGCACGCCGAGGAGGACGAGGAAGAAGAGCACGAGCATCATCACCATCATTACGATGAGAACGGTGTGTGCAGCTGCGGCCATCACCACCATGATCACGATGACGATGACGATGACGACGATGATGAGGACGAGCACGAGCATCACCACGACCACGAAGAGGATGACCACGAGGACCACTGCTGCCATCACCATCACGACCACGACCATGAGGATGACGATGACCATGATGAGCATGAGCATCATCACCACGATGAGGACGGCCACTGCTGCTGCGGCCATCACCACCACCATCACCACGATCACGATGCCGATGAGGTGTTCACCAGCTGGGGTGTCGAGACGGCCAAGAAGTTCAGCAAGGCAGACATCGAGCATGCACTGACCGAGCTGGACGGCGGCAAGTACGGCATGATCCTGCGCTCCAAGGGCATCGTGGACGGCGGTGCCGACGGCTGGCTGGAGTTCGATTACGTCCCCGGCGAGTGGGAAGTGCGTCAGCGCGGTGCCGACGTGGGCGGCAAGCTGGTCGTCATCGGCTCCAAGCTGGACGAAAAGGCCATTGCCGCACTGTTTGGCTGCTGAGCTGCAAGTTGTGTAAGGAGAAAAACCGATTATGGCAAACGAGATCCCGGTTTACCTGTTTGTGGGCTTCCTCGAAAGCGGCAAGACCAAGTTCATTCAGGAGACCTTTGAAGACCCCAATTTCGACTCCGGCGACAAGACCCTGCTGCTGGTCTGCGAAGAGGGCGAGGAAGAATATAACGAGAAGAAGTTCGCCTTCCCCGGCGTGACCCTGAAAGTCCTCGAGGATAAGGCGGAGCTGAACCCCCAGAATCTGGCCAGGCTCGAAAAAGAATCCGGCGCAGGCCGTGTGGTCATTGAGTACAACGGCATGTGGCTGCTGCAGGATCTGGCCAACAACCTGCCCGAGAACTGGATCGTCTACCAGTGCATTGCCACGGCCGACGGCACCACGGCTCTGACCTACGCCCGCGACAACTCCATGCGCTCTCTGCTGCTGGACAAGATCGCCCGCAGTGAGCTGATCGTGTTCAACCGCGCCGAGGCCGTGAACAACGATGCCGCCCGTCAGGAGCTGCACAAGCTGGTGCGTCAGGCCTCCCGCAAGTGCGATATCGCCTATGAGTTCGCCGACGGCAGCGTAGCATACGATGACATCCCTGACCCGCTGCCCTTCGATCTGAATGCCCCGATCGTTGAGATCGGTGAGGACGATTTCGGTATCTGGTATATGGACTGCCAGGACGAGCCCCAGAAGTATGTGGGCAAGACCGTCCGGTTCCTGGCGCAGGTCTGCCAGACCAACCGCGCGGGCAAAAACAGCTTTGTGCCCGGCCGTTTTGCAATGACCTGCTGCGTGCAGGATATCCAGTTCGTGGGCTTCCCCTGCAGCTATGATGGCTACAAGGCACTGGAGCAGCGCGCTTGGGTCACTGTGACCGCCAAGGTCAATTACAAGTTCCACAACATCTACCGCGGCAAGGGCCCGGTGCTGACCGCCATCTCGGTGGAGCCCGCCGAAAAGCCGCAGAACGATGTCGTAACATTCTCTTAATCCTATCTTATACAGGGAGGACTTCACCATGAAAACTCTGTTCCGTGTTCTGGGTGCCGCTGCCGCTGTGGCTGTTACCGGTGCCGCCATCGTCGTGCTGGACAAAGTTCTGAACGACAAGGACCCGCTCCACGTCGAAAACGTGGAGTTCCCCGAGGAAGCTGAAAAGGATCCCGCCGAGGCCGAAAAGACTGCCGAAGCCTACGCCGAGGGCGAGGCCAAGGAGACCGCTCCCGGTGACGCATGGCCCCCTGCCTTTGAAAAGGCTCCTGCCGAGCCCGAGACTGCGCCCGCAGCCCCGGTGGTGGAAGCTGCCCGGGCAGAGGAGACTGCCGAGGAAAAGCCTGCGGCAGAGGAAACGACCGTGAATCCTGTGGAGGCAGGCCCTGCCGTTGCCCCCAAGGATGAGAACGGCAAGTTTGATACCACCAAGATCGCGGAGGCCAGCGATTTCACCGGCATTGAAGAGGAATCCGGCTGCAAGAGCTGAGCAAAGCAATAAAAGGACGCTGTGCCGCAGGGCACAGCGTCCTTTTTCTGTCTGGGTCATTTCCGCAGGGCTTTGGCGGCTTCGGTGCCTGCCACGGCACCCTCGTACACGGCCTTGGCGACCTGCAGCAGCCCGCCGGTGCAGTCTCCGGCGGCATATAGACCGGGCAGGGAGGTCTGCATGTGGTCATCCACCACGATCCGGCTGCCGTTCACCTCGGCCCCCAACTTGCGGGCCAGGGCAGTGCTGCCTGCCACGCCCAGCGCCACGAACACGCCGGAGACTTCCAGTGTCCCGCCGTCTTTCAGCTGCACGCCGGTGACCCGCTCTTCACCGAGGATGGCTTCCACGGCTTCCGTCCGCACGGCCACCTCCGGCGGGAACTGTGCCGTCAGCGGGGCTCCGCCCGTGAGCAGGGTGACGCTGTGGGCCACGGGCAGCAGGGCCTGTACCTCGTGCAGGGCGTACTCTCCGCTGCCCAGCACGGCTACATCCCTGCCGCGGTAGAAAAAGGCATCGCAGGTGGCGCAGTAGCTCACGCCGTGGCCCTCCAGCCCGGCAAGGCCCGGAATGCGGGGCGCTGCCCGGGAAGCCCCCGTGGCCAGAATGACAGCATCGGCAGGGAAATCCCCGGCCAGTGTCTCCACGGTCAGCTTGTCGGTGTAGGTCAGGCCCACGGCCTCGGTGGTGACGAACTCCACCCCAACGGCCTTGGCACCCTCGATGCCCCGGCGTTCCAGCTCGGCACCGGTGATGGGTTCGGCAAAGCCGTAGTAGTTCTGGATGAGCTCGGCCCGGTCCAGTGCGCCGGGGCCCTTGGTCAGAACGGTGGTCTGCACCCCGGCGCGTGCGGCATACAATGCCGCCGAGACACCTGCGGGGCCGGAACCGATGATCACAATGTTTGACATGGCAGTTTCTCCTTATGGTAGGTTGTACAGAGGACTGTTTGATCTTATGATAACTATTATACCTCAACTCCCCGCACTTTTCATCTCCGACGAACTGTGCTATACTGAAAATATCGCAAGAATCGACACCATGGAGGGGAAAAACCTATGTCCAAGCAGAGACTGCTTTTTATCACCACCGGCGGCACCATTGCCAGCGTGCGCACCGCACAGGGGCTCAAGCCTGTTCTGACCAGCGAGGAGCTGCTGGCCCATCTGCCGGAATTGCAGCAGCTCTGCTGCCCGGAAACGCTCAACCTGTGCAGCATCGACAGCACCGACCTTGGCCCGGAGCACTGGCTGATGATGGCCAAGGCCGTGCAGGAAAATTATGCGCTTTACGATGGCTTCATCATCTGCCACGGCACGGATACGCTGGCCTACTCGGCGGCGGCGCTGTCCTACCTTATCCAGAACGCGGACAAGCCCATCATCCTCACGGGTGCCCAGCAGCCCATTTCCAACGAGATCACCGATGCCAAGAAGAACCTGCGGGACAGCGTGATCTGCGCCCTTGATCCGGGCAGCCGGGGTGTGATGGTGGTGTTTGGCGGGCACGTCATTGCGGGCACCCGCGCCAAGAAGAACAAGACCATCAGTTACGATGCCTTTGCGTCGGTCAACTTTCCGGCGCTGGCGCTGGTGCAGGGTGACCGGCTGGTGCGGTATGTGGCTTCGCCCTGGCCCACCGGCCCTGTGGAGTTTGGCCGGGCGCTGAACCCCAAAGTGTTCCTGCTTAAGCTGACCCCCGGCCTTGGGCCGGAACTTATCCCAGCCATCTTTCAACAATATGACTGCGTCATTGTGGAAAGCTTTGGCGTGGGCGGCATTCCCCAGCGGCTCATGGATGCCTTTGCCGAGGAGCTGGGCGATTACGACAAGACCCACAAGATCCTGATCCTGACCACGCAGGTCACTTATGAGGGCAGCGATGTGGGCATTTACGAGGTGGGCAAGCGGGTCAAGAACCGCTTCCGCTTCCTGGAGGCCCACGATATGACCATTGAGGCCGTTGTCACCAAGGTCATGTGGCTGCTGGCCCAGGATTGCGAGAACTTTGACCAGCTCCAGCAGCGGTTCTACCGGCAGATCAATTTTGATACATTCTATCATTGAAACAAACGGGAGATGCCCCACCGGCACCTCCCGTTTCTGTTATGCGAACACCAGCTGCACCAACAGCACATAACACACCGTACCACCGGTGATGGAGACCAGTGTCTGGTGCTTCCACCGGTGCAGGGCGATGGTCACAGCAATGGCAATGGCCTCGGGGATGCCGTGACTGCCTGCAAAGGGTGTGATGCTCTTCAGGCAGTAGAGGATCAGCATTCCGAAAATAGCGGCGGGCAGCACCCGGCCCAGATACTGCACCACCTCGGGCGGCTGCTGGTCCTTGGAGGAAAAGATCAAAAAGGGCAGAAAGCGGGTGAGCATGGTCGCCGCCGTGCACACCGCAACGGTCAGGCCCATCTGGAACGTGGTCATTGCGCTGCCTCCTTCTGCTTCTCCGTTTGGCCGGGGACGATGCCGTCGGCCCGCTCAATGGGCTTGCGCAAAACCAGCAGCAGCACCAGAATGCAGACCATCGAGGGCAGCAGGAAGCTGCCGGAACCAAAGAGGACCAGGCAGACCAGCGGCACGGCCAGCCCGATGATGCCGCTGTAATGCTGCTTTTCCTTTTCCCACTGGTTGAGGAAGATGACCACGAACATGGCGGTCATCACAAAATCCACGCCCTTGGTGCTGAAGGGGAGCATCGACCCCACCACGGCCCCCAGCCCGGCGCTGGCGACCCAGTAAAACTGGTCCAGCAGGGTGATGAAGAACATGAACCAGCCCCGGTCGATCCCCTGCGGCGGCTCTGCAGAACAGGTGATGGAAAAGGTCTCGTCGCTCATGGCAAAGATCATGTAAAAGCTGCGCAGGCCGTAGCCCTTGTACCGCTCCAGCATGGTCAGACCGTAGAACAGGTGCCGTGCCTGGATCATCAGCGCCATCAGAAAAGCCGACAGTGGGGAAAAGGCTCCCAGCAGCAGGCTTGCCAGCACAAATTCCAGCGAGCCGCCGTAGACCACGGTGCCCATGAGCATAGGCATCCAGACGGGCAGGCCAAGGCTCTGTACATAGATGCCGTAGCCCATGCCCAACACGAGATATCCTGCAAACACCGGCACGGTCTGGGGTGCGGCGGCCCGGAAGGCCTGCCACACCACACCGGAGCCCGGTACAGCCTGTATGGTTTTGGATTCTTTCATATACACTAACCCCCTGGATTGGTAGTATAACAGATTTCCGGGATTTTGCAAGAAAAATCCCGGTGGCGGATGTTTCCTGTCAATTTGAAAACTTTTTGTCCGCCACTCGTGGACTTTTGGCGAATCAGGACAAAGTTTTGCCAAAAGGCTTGCACTTTGATGCTTTACTGTGGTAAAATCGAAACGTACTTTCATTTGGAAAGACAAGGGGGAAAAAGTATATGACCAACATCTGCATCATCGCCACCATCATCATCTATCTGGTGGCAATGCTGTTGGTTGGGTTTGCATACAGCAAGTCCAACAACGACAGCACCGATTTCTACCTCGGCGGCCGAAAAATGGGCCCGCTGGTCACGGCCATGAGCGCCGAAGCCAGCGATATGTCCAGCTGGCTGCTGATGGGAATGCCGGGCCTTGCCTACCTCACCGGCATCGCCTCGCCCGGCTGGACCGCCATCGGCCTGGCGCTGGGCACCTGGCTGAACTGGCTCATCGTGGCCCGGCGGCTGCGGCGGTATTCGGCCAATCTGGAAGCCATCACCGTGCCCCAGTTCCTGTCCCTGCGCTTCCACGACCAGCGCAATCTGCTCAACGCACTGGGCGCGGTGATCATCATCGTGTTCTTTGTGCCCTACACGGCTTCTGGCTTTGCCGCCTGCGGTAAGCTGTTCCACAGCCTCTTCGGCGTGGATTACATGGCGGCTATGGTGGTCTCGGCCTGCGTCATCGTGGGCTATACCATCACGGGCGGCTTCCGCGCCGTTACCACCACTGATCTCATTCAGTCCATCGTGATGAGCCTGGCCCTTGTGGCTGTGCTGGTGTACGGCATTGGCGCGGCAGGCGGCTGGGGTGCCGTTGTGGCCAACGCCCAGAGCCTGCCCGGCTACCTGACCATGATGGCCAGCCACAACGCCGCCGAGGGCACGGCCACCTCGTACAGCCTGCTGGACATCGTCTCCACCATGGCGTGGGGCCTGGGCTACTTCGGAATGCCCCACATCCTGCTCCGCTTCATGGCCATTGAGGATGAAAAGAAGCTGGTACTCAGCCGCCGCATTGCCAGCGTGTGGGTCGTCATTGCCATGACCGCCTCCATCATCATCGGCATGGTGGGCCTTGGCATGACCAAGGCGGGCGCGCTGGAATACCTGAGCGGCTCCTCCAGCGAGACGGTCATCGTCCGCATTGCAAACCTCATTGCACAGCACGGCATTCTGGCAGCCGTTCTGGCGGGCCTGATCCTGGCGGGCATTCTTGCCGCCACCATGTCCACCGCCGACAGCCAGATGCTTGCTGCCGCGTCCAGCGTCTCCCAGAACATCCTGCAGGAGTTCGGCCACATGAAGCTGACCGAACGCCAGAGCCTGTTTGCTGCCCGCCTGACCATCATCTGCGTCAGCGTGGTGGGCGTGGTGCTGGCCCGTGACCCCAATTCCAGCGTGTTCGGCATCGTCAGCTTTGCATGGGCCGGTTTCGGCGGTGCGTATGGTGCCGTGATGCTCTGCGCCCTGTTCTGGAAGCGCTGCAACTGGCAGGGTGCGCTGGCCGGGATGCTCGCCGGCGGCCTGATGGTCTTTGTCTGGAAGTACCTCATCAGCCCGCTGGGCGGCGTGTTCAGCATCTATGAGCTGCTGCCCGCCTTCCTGACCTCGCTGCTGGTCTGTGTGGTGGTCAGTCTGGTCACCCCCGCCCCCTCGAAGGAGATCGAAGCCGAGTTTGAGGCGGCAAAATAAGAAACAATAGAAAGCAAGGGCCATTGCACAGATTCTCGTGCAATGGCCCTTGCTTTATGCTTGGCGCACAACGCCGTTCTCAACAAAGAAAAGATTCGGCTAAGAAAAAATATTTTGCATACAAAAAAAGAAAAGATTGCTTGTGCAGAATCACGAAAACGCTGCACGAATTAAAGAATACAACAAGAAATACTTTTAAATCGTAAATTCTTCAGGCGGAATCGTAAAAAAATTCTAACATTTTGGAAAGAGATGCCGTATCATGGATTCATAAATATGCATACGGCTTGCGGGCGGTGTGCCAAAATTGTCCGGAAAGTTCAGAAAGGAGTATTTTCATGGGGAAATCAACAGTGGATGCGTCTGCAGGGTTTGGATTGCGTGATAAACTTGCATACGCAGCGGGTGACTTTGGCTGCAATATGAGTTTTGCACTCAAAGGCTACCTGACGATTTATTGGACGCAGTTTATGGGGATCGATAACTACCTGATGGCATCCCTTCTGCTGATCGTGCAGATCTGGGACGCAATCAACGATCCTATTATCGGAGCAATGGTAGATGCGGATACGCGTAAATACCGCCGGAACAAGTTCCTTGCCTATATCTGGTTCGGTGCGATCGGACTGACCGTGGCTGGTGCACTTTGCTATCTGCCGTTCCCGCAGGCTCCCGGTATGGTCAAGAATATTCTGTTTGTGGCAGGCTATATGATCTGGGATGCTTTCTACACCGTTGCAAATGTGCCGTATGGCTCGATGCTGTCTCTGATTTCGGATGACCCGATCCAGCGTGCACAGCTGTCGACTTTCCGTTCCATTGGTTCTATGGCCGGTGCGCTTCTTACCGGCATGCTGATTCCGATGATCATTTATGATAACCAGAACAACCTGCGTGGTGAGCAGATGTTTATCATTGCTCTGGTCATGGGTGTGATCGGTCTGGTCTGCTTCCGCTTTATGGTCACGAACACAAAGGTGCGTGTGGAAACCACGATCACTCTGAAAGAGGATGCACCAAAGTTCAACATCATAAAGGCGTTCAACAACTTTATCCATAATCGCCCGGCTGTGGGCGCAACGCTGGCACCTATCGCAACGTTTATTGGTATGTATGGTGCCTCTACTGCAGGTCAGATCCTGTTCCAGGCTTATTTCAAGAATGCAAAGATCTCCGGCATTGTGGGTATGATCTCCTACTTTGGCGTTTTCATCTTCAGTCCTTTTGTGAGCCGTATCGTCAAGCGCTTTGGCAAGAAGGAAGCTGTGACCTTTGGTTCAGTCGTCTGTGCGCTGGCGTACGTCCTGATGCTGGTTCTGCCCATCACACCGGACAGCCGGGGCCTCGGCCTTTATGTCCTGTGTCAGGTCATTGCAATGCTGGGCGGCGGTATCGGAAGCTGCCTGAGCTGGTCTCTGATGGCAGATGCGATCGATTATAATGAGTGGAAATTTGGTGTGCGAGAAGAAGGCACTACCTATGCACTGCACTCCTTCTTCCGTAAGCTTGCACAGGGCATCGGACCTTCTCTGGGCCTTGTTCTGGCAACCAAACTGGGTTATGATGCATCTCTGAAGGCTGCACAGACGATCGAAGTGGCAACCCGGATGCGCTATCTGGTGCCGGTCATGTATCTGGGAAGCTATATCATGATGATCATTGCGTACGGCGTGGTGTTCAATCTGGACAAAAAGACCCTGGCGCAGATGGAAAGCGATCTGAAGGAACGCCGGGCAAAGAACGAAAAGTAAAGGATCTTATAATCAGAGGAATAGAAGAACGGGGAAACTTCTGATAAGATGATAGAAAGCCCTCCTTTCGCTTGAGCGACGGGAGGGCTTTCCTTTTTTCAGTTGATCAGAATCGCCATCATCTCAGCGCAGGGGATCACGAAGCCGAACCCGAAGAAGAACAGCAGGTCGAGCACAAACTTCCAGAGCCGGACAGCAGGGGAGCAGAAGTTCATGGAGCGGGTGACGGAGGCACCTATCTCACCCCAGTGTCGGTAGTAGCCGGTCTGCTCAAAGTTGTTCCAGAGCTCCAGCGAGAGAAATTCTATCCCGACGAACAATGGGAAAAACACCCAGGAGGGAAGCCAGCCGTCTGCCTGCAGGTTCCCATTGCTCAGGGTACGCCAGTGGACGGCCATCCGGCCCGGGCAGGCGAGGATGCCCCAGATGGCCAGTGCGGCACTGAGCCAAAACAAAACTGCCCGTACCGAGCGCCAGTCAATGGATTGTTGACGGCGCAGCAGAGTAAAGAAATCTTCCAGCGGGACTTCCGGTGCAATATCTGCTTCCTGCGGGTCACGGCAGTGCATCAGGTCGGCAAGGGTCAGCCCCAGCGCGTCGGCCAGTGGTTCCAGCGTGTTGATGTCCGGCAGGCCGACCCCGCGTTCCCATCGGCTGACGGCTTTATCCGTTACATGAAGCTGTTCGGCCAGTCCGGCCTGTGTCAGCCCTCGGGCTTTCCGTATCCGGGAGAGAAATGCCCCGAACGTTTTCGCATCCATTGTGCTCACATCCTTTGGAAAAAGGATAGCATACCACGCACCAAAAGGCAATCGACGCTTTGTTTACCTGCTCCAAAACACAAATCCCCCACCGCCTGTTCGGTCAATGGACAGGCGGTGGGGGATATTTTATATGGAGTTCAGAAGAAAAATGCTGGGATCAGAGCTTACAGCTGGGGGCCGGCAGAGACCAGAGCCTTGCCGTGCTCGTTGCCCTCGTACTTTGCGAAGTTCTTGATGAAGCGGCCAGCCAGATCCTTGGCCTTCTCCTCCCACTGGGAAGCGTCGGCGTAGGTATCGCGGGGATCCAGGATGCCGGTGTCAACACCGTTCAGGACGGTGGGAACCTCGAAGTCGAAGTAGGGGATCTTCTTGGTGGGCACGTTGTTGATATCGCCGTTCAGGATAGCATCGATGATACCACGGGTGTCCTTGATGGAGATGCGCTTGCCGGTGCCGTTCCAGCCGGTGTTGACCAGGTAAGCCTTAGCGCCGCTCATCTTCATCTTCTTGACCAGCTCCTCAGCGTACTTGGTGGGGTGCAGCTCCAGGAAAGCCTGGCCGAAGCAAGCGGAGAAGGTGGGGGTGGGCTCAGTGATGCCGCGCTCGGTGCCAGCCAGCTTGGCGGTGAAGCCGGACAGGAAGTAGTACTGGGTCTGCTCGGGGCTCAGGATAGAGACAGGAGGCAGAACGCCGAATGCGTCAGCAGACAGGAAGATGACATTCTTTGCAGCAGGTGCAGAAGAGATGGGGCGGACGATGTTCTGGATGTGGTTGATGGGGTAGGACACACGGGTGTTCTCGGTGACAGACTTGTCAGCGAAGTCGATGTGGCCCTCGGCATCCAGAGTGACGTTCTCCAGCAGAGCGTTGCGCTTGATGGCGTTGTAGATATCAGGCTCGGAGTCCTTGTCCAGGTTGATGACCTTTGCGTAGCAGCCGCCCTCGAAGTTGAACACGCCGTTGTCGTCCCAGCCGTGCTCATCATCGCCGATCAGCAGACGCTTGGGATCGGTGGACAGGGTGGTCTTGCCGGTGCCGGACAGACCGAAGAAGATGGCAGTGT
>ERZ1027225.883-NODE-883-length-12093-cov-6.922662_pt1 | contig 12093 bp, 9 predicted proteins | sample MGYA00519479_ERZ1027225 | MGnify/ENA primary metagenome ERZ1027225 (study PRJEB26926, sample SAMN06164471) | human gut metagenome | biome: ENVO:00009003; feature: ENVO:2100002; material: ENVO:00002003 | host: Homo sapiens | place: USA | collected 2012 ... | reverse complement strand
CCGGGAATGCCGGGTCAGCAGCCAGTGCAGGGAGGCTATCCGGGAATGCCGGGTCAGCAGCCAGTGCAGGGAGGCTATCCGGGAATGCCGAGTCAGCAGCCAGTGCAGGGAGGTTATCCGGGAATGCCAGGCGGCGATGAGAATAACCAGCAGTAAAAAAAATATATTTTAAATACCGGAAGGTAACACCGGTGAAGCATAACGCTGTCATAGAACACAGCGTTATGCTTCGTTTTCAGAAACAATTTGGGAGGAAACTTTCATGGGCAGTAACAATGCACAGACAGGAAGAAACAGAACAGAAGTTAAAGAAAAATTAGATCTGATTCTTGAATCTGCAGAAGCACAGCATCCATTCAGTAAGAAAAACTATGTTTTTATGCGAAAACTTGTTTTTTTGTGGATTGTTGGCAACGATAATCAGATAGTGCAGTATTTAAAATCAGAAATTCAGAGCATTGTTGAAGACAGACGCTCCATCTGGATCATACACAGTGATCCATCCGATATAACAGATAAAGATATTTATCACAAAATCTATGAAGGAATAGAATGTGCATCAACAAATTATCTTGGGGTAGATATGGATCATCTGATGGTCTGCCCGATCCTTCTTAAAGGCTGTTTTGAACAGAAAGAAAATGCAGAGCATTTTACACAGGCAGCTGTTTATGTGCAGGAAGAAATGAAAAAGAGACATCGTTACATTGAATGGAGTCCTTTTGTTCTGACAAGCGATGAAGACATTGATATGACAAGAAATCAGATTCAGTTTTCTGTTCAGTTTATGGAAAGAATCATGGAAGAAGGCAGAAAGGCTTTTCTGGACTGCTGTTGTCCGGCATGTGTAATTTCTGATGTGAATGAAATAGGGCAGGCAATTTCCATAGAGCAGGCAGCCAAAATTATAGTGATGCTTACCGTATTCAGAAATACAAGCTGTGAAAATGAAGATACTCTGGCATCAATTATGATGCCGGTTCAGGAATATGAAAAGGAATATTTCTTTTCTGCGAGAGCAGTTTCCATCTGCGAACCAGTGAAATCATTGATGCTGAACCGTCTGCTGGCAGTCCACAGATGCTTCCAGAATGGTCTGTTTCCGCAGCAGAAACTGTTCGACAATCTGGAACATTCTTTTTTTGAAGGGAAAGAATGGAAGGAACAACTGGATAAAGTCGCTCATGATCAGAATTATACAGTTCTGACAGAGTCTATTTACAGCAATATACCGCTTGCAGATAACAGAATGTATGAGCAGATGTTAAGAAAATTCTGCCAGAAATATTATTTTGAACCTCTTTCGGAGGAGAGAGAGCAATTATTAAAGAAATGGTGGAAATCATTTCTGGAAGAATTTTTTTTGCATTTGGCAGGATCTATGGAGAGTCTGGACAAAATTGAAGAGAACCGGGAAAAAATTATAGATAAAGTACCGAAGCTGAATATAAATAGTCCACAGAACAAGTTTATAAATGACATGAGAAAGAGCTGTGAGGCCTGGCTGATCAATGAACTCAGAGTCTTTCCACAAAAGATGGTTGAGGAGGCAATGAAACCAGAAGGTATTTATGTAAGAGCATTTCGTCAGAATAAAGAATTTCTGCAGGATATTTTTCAAAAGATGGAAGATGCGATGCAGCGAGAGATAAAACGTCTGCAACAGACAGAATTATTGCTGAATACCGGTGGTGGTCATATTTCAAATGCACAGGATGAGGCAGAACACTGGTTTCAGGACTATAAGAACACTGTACCGACGAAAGTAAAAGAAGTTTACAAAGATTATCAGACAATCTTGTGCAGGATGTTCCAGTCAAACGAGAATCATACCGGAACTATGAGCGGAAATCTTCTGGAAAATTACAGCAAGATTGTTTCCGGAAGTATTGAAAGCCGGGAAGCTTACATGAAAAAGAATCTGACGAATCTGGCAGCATCTGATATGGAACAGCTGCTCACAAAGCTGGAGCAGAGTTGGCGGTATCCTCTCCGTATGATCGGAAGCGTAGATCAGAACAAAGAACAGAAACTGTATGTTATGGGAAACAGGGACAATTACCTGTGCAGAAGAATACGGGAGCAGGAGGGGCACTATCAGATCGCATTTAAAGAGTGCCCACTGGATGATCGTCTGGAAATTGTAAGGGTTTCTGACAGAATGACAGAAGGACAGATTATAACAAAAGAACAGGAGAGTGAGAAAGTTGAATTATAAACCGCTGAAAGGATTAAGAGGAATACAGATGCAGGCGGATTTTACAAGATTTCAATTTTCCTGGGATTCTGCCGGAAATGATTCCAGAGTTCATTTCATCTGGATATACAAAGAAGATGAGCTAAACAATCCAAGGATGTTTTCGTATGCACAGTGTATAGATAATCATATACAGGTGGCATTTCAATACAATAATATTCCTATGCAGGAGATACGAAAAATCCGTTTTCTGGTTTTTCTGTCGGAAGATCAGAGAGCTCCTTCAAGAGAAGATCTTGCCAGCCTGTATCAGGATTCGGAATATATCTGCGAAGTATGCTGCGGGACCGGGGAGGTAAAATGGAGATGGTCACAGGAACCTACAGGAATGACCCTTCTTATGAACAGCAACAAAAAAATACCGGAAAATATTCTGTATTATGAATATAGATATGGAAATAAAATATTTCAATTTGAAATACCGGGAGAAATAAATTACGGTGAAAACAGTTATAAAGGTATTTATTTTCCGGCTTTACAGGAACCACCGGTATTAAAGTCCAGAGAACCGAATATTATGCTCTCGGTTGGGAAAGAAGAACCCAGAGGCGGGGGATTTTTTAGAAAATTTGCAGATATGTTCAGAAAATAAGAGGAACAAGGAGAGAAAGCGATGGGATATTATCCGATTAAGTGTGTCCATTGTATGCGTTCTGTAGCAATGGATGAAAGATGCGTAAAAATGGTACCGGAAGAAGTTAAAACGTTCAATTCAAGACTCGACGGATCACAGCCGATAGTAGTCTTAAATAATAGTAAGAAAAACAAGCAGATTGAGTACAAAAGTCTGAGAGAACTTCGAAAAAGTCATGTTATCGAACATGAGGAAATTCATCCAATTAAGATTTCCGGGGAGTATCAGAACATTGAAGAATGTAGAAAAGATTTTGTTCAGTCGATTGATGTGAAGGATCTGGAAATTAATGGAACAAAGATGAGCGGTACGATTCGCAAATTTTACTGTCCATACTGTCATAATGAGATTATTTCAATGGCAGGCAAGCTGCCAATGTATCTGATCAGCATTATGGGACCGAGTTCTGCCGGAAAAACGGTATATCTTACAGTACTTCATAAGCTTCTGGGTGGAAAAAATTATCCGCTGCCGCAGGGACATTTGTCATTCGATAATTTTGGAGAGATGAGTAATGAGTTCCGTAAATTTGCTCTTGATCTTAACAGAACAGGAACTCTGCCAAGTACAACAACAGAAAACCGTAAAGATCCATATCTTCTGCGTGTGAATTATATTGCAGATGATAATTCTCAGGAAGTGAATAAACAGTGTCTTATCGGGCTGATAGATATGCGAGGTGAGATGCTTCATGGGGATCATGATGATGATCTGATGGATTTTAACCTTCCACAGTTTAAAGAAGCGAATGGATTTATCATGATGGTTGATCCGGAGACTCTGGAGGGCGTCTATAACCATCTTCCGGAACAGTATTTTGGAGGAAGAAGCATTGAACAGCTGGATGAGACTCTTGGGTCAATGAGACAGACGATCATAAACTGTATCACAGCAGAGATGGGATGTATTGAAAAACCAAGTGTAGTGGCACTTGCAAAGCAGGATATTCTTTGCAGAAATTACCAGCAGCTTGGAATCCCACTTAACCAGCCGGTAATTGCACCAAATTTCAGACCAGTCAAAGGTACAAATCTTAAGGCATCTTACTATGAGCCGATGAGCAAATCAACCCGATCCTGTATTTCATATCTTTCGGGAAGTTTTACATCATTTCTGGAAACTACTTTTAAGGAACCGTATTTTGTATCACTTTCTGCATTGGGAAGCTTTGTAAATATAAGTGGAAATAAATTGGATAATGTTGCAAAGATACGACCAGTTCGTGTAGAAGAACCGATTCTTAAATTACTGATGGATTTTAATTTCCTTCCAAAGTTCTGCAGTGATGAATATTATGCAGATCAACAGGGAGTCATGAATGAGTGGGGAAAGGATTTTGCAGAAAACTGGGTAGAAAAAGAAGCAATGGATCAGCCAAAAAAACATTTTTGGAACAAAGGTAAATAATAGGAGGGACTTGCCATGATAGGTCAGCATATATATTCCAGATGCCTGGAAGGATATTTCTCAAAATCTGGTCTGAATGCCGACAGTACAACTGTGACGATCAGCATGAATATGTTTGCGAGAATGGAACAGGCAAAGCTGGTTGCAAAAGAATGCGAAAAAATAAGTACGCTGGAAGATATCCGTCCTGTTCCACAGGAAATACAGGGAGCATATCGGGGAGTACTCAAAATCCGAAGATTAAATCAGCAGATTACAGTGGTGTGCCGTTCTTATCGCCTTCATTCCACAGGAAGCGGTGAAAGCAGAGATTTTACATATGGAAGCAGTTATATCCTTGCAGGAGATGATAAGGAACATTTCCTGGAATCACCGGAATATGTACTGAATATTCAGGATTTTGAGGCATATCCTTCAGTTATGCAGCGAATTCAGGAATCCAGAATGCAGGGAAACGGAGGAAAAATTGAGGCAAACGAAGAATATTCTCTGTTTCGAAGCAATGCTTTGGAAATTTCAACAGATATTTTTCAGAAAGCAGGTTTTACAAAAGAGCTTTTTGTAGAATATATTTCCAGTATTATTCAGAGGGTTTCTCTTTCACATTATTCAGGACATGAGAATGATAAGGTACTTATAATTCTGCCGCGGGCATACAACCAGGGATGGGAAAGAAGCGGTGGAAATGCCTATGCAGAAGAAATACTGGTGGCAACAATGAAACTTCTCCCGACATGTGTGGAAGAACAGCTGAATGCAACAACCGGTGGAAGAGAAGATCCAACGGCTCCTGTACTGGATGGATATCAGCTTGTATTTATGGAGCCATGTAATACAAAGAGCTGGAAACTGAGTGAATATTCTGTTATTGATCTGGATCAGCAGGAAAGCTGGATTTCTAAAGATCTGGATACATCGTATGGAGAATTTCTCTGGAATTATCTGAATGCTCCGGAAGTCAGAGAGAAGTTTGAGAAAGAATATGAAAGTCTGTTCAATGAAGGGAAAAGTGAGGAACAGGATCAGGCACCGGAGAAATTCAGTTTTCTTCTGGATCTGCACTGCCAGGAAACGGATGGATTTGCTGATATCCACAAGAGACACCGCCTGTTATTTGATCTGTTAGATTATAACGAAGAAGGCTGGACGGAGAGAAGTACATATGTTGCAGCTGAAATATTGAAACTGGAAATTCGGGAGCCACAGTATGATACTAGACTGGAGAATGCTCTTCTGGAACTGGCAGAGCAGGAAACGTGTCCGTCAGAGTTAAAACCGTTTATTGTAACCGTTCTTCTGCAGAATATTCTGAATGGTAATGGCAGGGAAGAAAGCATTCAGTGGATCTGCCGGGAAATACAGAACGATATGGTTGTGAGCAAACTCAGAGAAGCAAACCAGTATGTGCTGCAGAATGAAGACAGTATTATATGGTACGAAAAAAAATCACTCCTGAAGCTGTATATGGAAATCTGCAAAAATTCAGAACTTGGGGCAGATGAAGGTGTAAAAAGTGAGATTTTGTCAATTCTGACAGACTGGCATATACAGTTATTTATTAAAGGAGACTGGCAGAACTGTGCCACAATTATGAGCATTCTTGCGGCACAGCTGGAAAATCCGGAACTGAGAGAAGAAAACAGAAAAGAAATATATGAAAATCTTCTGGATGTACTGCTTTCCGGAGAGAAAGAAATTGAAAAACAGATTTCGGATATTCTGAAACAGGAAGAACGGAAATTTACTGTATATCCGCGAAATCTGAAACTGTTCCGTGAGTGCTTTGAAAAGAAAGTCCGTGAAAACGGAATCAGTATAGGCGACGGAATAATCTGGCAGTTGACTTATCTTGCTGTGTCCGGAGATGAGGTTTATTTACATGAACACTGGAGACCACTTCACAAAGATCTTGTTGTTAAATACAGAAACATATATAAAAGAGAAATTTTTGAGGAAATCTATAAAGATTTTAGAGGATGGATATCTAACAGTGATGAGAAGAAACTTCCGCTGATATGCAGTGCGGTTGCGGTAACGGAAGCCAATAATCTGCTTTATGGATATCCGGAATATTGTCCAACTATGCAGAAACTGCGTTCGATAATGAAGTTCCTGGAAAATAATGGAAGATATCAGTCAGCAACAAATCTGCTTTACAGACGTTATAGTGTTCTGGAAGAAATGGAACAGAAAAAGTCTTTCTTTATCAATGAATTGAACAGGGAAGAACAGTGGATGCTGCTCTTTAGCAATGAATTTTCCGATAATAAAGATGAACTGTTGAGTAAAGTAAAAGAAGAATTTGCAGGTATGCGAAAAGAATTCTTCAGTGTTGCGAAAAAACTGGAACTGATTGACAAAGAACAGTTAAAGAAAACAGCAGACATTTATTTTGAATTATGTGAGAAGTATATCAGAGAAAATAACAAAAATGCAGATGCACTGGATGCGTGGTGCTGGGTTTGCAGAAATGAAATTCATGAAATAGAAACTATTTCAAAGAATATAAGTTTTAATGCGTATGTTATCAAGCTGTTCCGTCAGAGAATGGCAGCGACATCACAGGAGTCAGCAGAGGCTCTGAGTATAGGTGATATTTTGTTCCTGAAAGAGAAAAAAATTCTGCCTCTGGGAGCAAACTGGGGATTTCTGGATGTGGTTGGCACTTTATATGATGCTGATCCGAATTATCAGTCAGAAGAATTCCTGCAGATTCGAAATAAAATTGTTCTTGAACATAATGATATAATAAAAAAAATATATCTGTCGGCTTTGACAGAAAAGCGTGAGATGCTCCTGAGAGATAACATAAAAAAAGAAATTACATATAATGTTGCTCTTCTGGAGGAGCAGATTCGTCAGGATCTGAAAGGCACAGAGAGGTCGGTTCTTGAAAGTGTGACAATGGCTGTCTGGAGAACCAGAATAGAGAAAGAAAAGATACTTACTGCATTTCAGTTACTGGAAATTATTCTGTGTTATGGAAATCAGAAAGACTATGGTGTATACGATGGTGAATATGTAAAAGAAAGTATTTTACGGGAATTGTTTGCGATAGCTCAGAACAAAATCGAGGTATTTGAGGATAAACAGCTGGTAAATGAATATCGAAAACTGAATCGTACAAACAAAATTCTTATGGAACAGTCCGGAATCATGCAGTGTCTGCAGGAACTGCCAAAAGAGTGGCAGCAGGACTATGCTGTCCGAAGCGAAAGAAATAAATCAGGATGGCTTCTTACAGGAATTTTGAGCGGTGTTTTTGTTTTGGCTGGAATTGCAGCAGAGGTTCTGTTTTTTATTTTTTATAATCATATAAACATAAACATTGCGGTTCTGACAGGCATCCTGTTGAGTGCAGCAGGTATAGTAGGAGCAATTGTAGTTCTTATCTGTATGCTGATTTCACTTAATCGATAGAAAGACGGATGAAGCAGGGAGGAAAAACTGCTGTGAAGGAAGAAAACAACACAGAAAAGAAAGAATTTCCAAAAGATATAGATTATGTAAACCCTTATGTGGGACTGGACAAAATCTATGAAAAAGATCCCTACAAAAATCTGGCGGACGGTTCTAAGAAAAAAAAGACGAAGCAGCCTGCTGAAAAACAAAAACCGGAAAAAAACAGAAAAAGCGGATGGATACTTGGCATAGTACTTGGTATTATGCTGGGCGTTGGCGGATATCTGTTTATCAGTGGAAACGGGAGCGAATTATTAAACCAAAGGTTACAGACCGGCAAAACAGCAAATACAGTAAAACAGGCTAGGGCACCGAGTCAGACTGCAGCGTCAGAACCAACAGCGACACCGGAACCAACAGCGACGCCAGAGCCGACAGCGACGCCGGAACCAACCGCAACGCCTGCACCGGACTGGCATTCAGCAGTTACGGATGAAGAGCAGGAAGCACAGATGAAAGAAGGTACATGGCTGGATCGAAATTATATGACCAGCCTGATGGATGCAAGTGGAGCAAGATATGGTGTCTATGTGATGGATCTTACCAATTATACCAATTATGCGATTGGAGAGGCAGATACTCCGCTTCCGGCATCTGCATTGATTGGAATTCCAATTATGTATACGATTGCAGGGGGAATAGACCGAGGGGGCTACAGTATGGATACGCTCATCAGATTTTCGTATACGTTTCAAAATGGACGGGGTGGATATACAGCACAGCAAAATGGACAGATGCTGACGATAAGAGAACTGCTGGTGGTAGGCCTGACATCCAGTGATAATAATGCCTGGAATTCCCTGATGGATTATCTGACCCGTGAGCAGATTAATACGATATGTCATCAATATGGATATGACAGTGTAGATCTTCAGCGGGCAATTATGAATGGTACATCATCACAGGAGAATTATATCAGTGCAAGGGATGCTGCAATGATGCTGAATGCCATCTATCAGGATAATTTCGATGAAATTGACAGTAACTTTTTAAGACTGTACTTCAGAATATCAGCAAGTGATACTGCCAACAAGGGAATGTATCCGGCATGTACAAATGCAGGCAATCTGCTGAATCTGAATGGTGTTACGCAGACAAGATATAATGAAGTCGGTCTGGTTGAAAATGGAGATGAAGTGTTCATTATGGCAGTACTGACAATAGATGGAAAACAGGAAACATCAGCTCCATGTGTGACAAATGAAGCAGCCTACGTGCTGGCAAATCTGAAAAAGGGGGAAAGGTAAAGTGAATACGGAAACAAAAGGAAAGCCCATAGGAAAAATTCTCCTGATATTTTTTCTGGTTCTGGCATTTACAGGAATCGGAATTCTGCTTCAGGTTTTTGTAAGACAGTCGACGGATCTGACGGCAAAAAAAGATTCAGAAAGTGAAATTCAGAAGCAGATTGAAAATAAAAATAAGGAGATAGCTGGACTGGAAAAGGAAAAAGAAAAGTTAAATTCAAAATTACAAGAACAACAGAAAAAAGCAGCTGAGGAAGAGCAGCAGAAAGCTCAGGAGGGATTGCCGGGACTGCTGGACAGAATAACTCCAGTATTAAAAGAACAGCAAGGAACCTGGTCTGTTTATGTAGAGAACCTGGAGAATGGACAATCTGAGAAGTTTAACGATGCACAGATGAAGGGGGCAGGGCTTTTGAAGCTTTATGTTATGGGAGCCGCCTACACTCAGATTCAGAATGGTACTATTCAGGCAGATGAGAAATTTGTGGAGTCGATACATACAATGATTGGAAACTCTGATAATGAAGTCGCAAATCAGATACTGAATCAGATTGGTGGTATAGAGTATGTAAACCAATATATAAAAGAGAATGGTTATGAAGAAACTATACTGGGGGATCAGTTTGGAGATGGAAGTACCACGTCGGTGTCAGACTGTGGAAAGTTTCTGGAAAGCGTTTACAAGAAATGCGAAGAAGAAGCAGGGAATAGTGAGTCTGAAAATATATCGGACAAAATGATGGCAGACCTCAGAAATCAGAAAAAATCAGGCAAAATCTGTGAAGGACTTGGACAAGCAGGAGGATTTGCAAATAAGACCGGAGATCTTGACGGGGTTGAGAATGAAGTAGCAATTGTATTCAATGAAAATGGACCACACTATATTATATGTATTATGTCTCAGGGTATAAATAAGGAAGCTGCGCCGGGTGTCATTCAGAGTCTGTCTTCAGAAATCTATAATTATTTTTACACAGATGGATCCGGGGAGACGACAGATCCTGAGGACACAGACGAAACAAATTCTGAAGATGAATAAGGCAGGAAATAGCCTGTGGCTGAAGGGAACGACATCTGAAAGTTAAAAGGAAAGGTAACTTTGTTATGACAAAAAAGAAAAAAAGCAGAATCAGAATTATCCTGGGTCTGGTTCTTTGTGTTCTGCTCCTGGTTGGTACAGCAGGTCTGGCCGTGGCAGACAAAAAAGTAAATAATGATCTGCAGCAAGTATCAGACAGCATTGAAAATAATCCAGAACTGACTGCTGCAGAGGAGAGATGCAACAATTTGAAAGCAGAAGTTGAGGACTTAGAAAAACAGGTAAAACCAGAATAGAAAGAATAACGGACGGCAAAACGAGGGGATATTATGGCACTTTTAGAAAAAAACAAAAAGGCAGATACACAAAACGGATTTGGAACAGCTTCTTCCTTCCAGAATCAGCCAGAGAATGCGAACTGGGGAAATTTTGGAAATGATTATGGAAATACAAATGGAAATCCATTTGGGAATAATTATGGAAACGGGGCGGATAACTTTGGTGGTTCACCATTTGGCGGAACTGGAAGTTTTGGCGGGAATGATGGATTTGGTACGGTTAATTATAATATGACTGGTGGAAGGCCGTCGCTCCAGCAAAAAACAGAAACGCATTTTTCAAAAAGCTTTTTGATTGTTTCTATCATAGCATCAGTGATTTTTTTTCTTCTGGGAGAGGTTATTTACAGAACACTTATTACAGATGTGAACTCTGTGTTTTTTATGGGAGTTTACTTTGCTGTGTTCGGACTGATTTTGTCATCTGCATTTTTTATTGTATCCAGAGTGATTGGTTTGGATATCACCTCAAAGAAAATTCTGGTTTCAGGGATCTGCATTCTTATGCTTCTGGTATTGGGGATTTTTTTTGAATTTATTTATGAATTGAACTTTGGTTCTACAATGATTCAGACAGATAAATATATTTTTGCGATTGATAATTCTGGGTCTATGCAGGATAATGACCCAAATCAGGAAAGAGTGGCGGCAATTAAGAAGCTTCTGGCTAATCGTGAAGACAATGCGCAGTTTGCAGTGTATTCATTTGGAGATGTGATTCAATGTATACGTGAACTGAATCCGATTTCCAATGGAATAGATGATTTTGCAACGTCACCTTCAGGAGGAACTCCGATCGTAGGTGTTTTGAGCAAAATTATGGAAGATATGGAATCTGGAACTCTGCCATATGATGAGGGATGCCAGGTAATCCTTCTCACGGACGGATATGCTACAGATACCAGCTTTTTAAATTTTGAATTAAATAAAACGTTGAAGAAATTCAATAAGAAAAAAATTAGTATCAGTACGGTAGGTCTGGGATATGTAGATGAAAAGTTACTGAATAATATTTCCGGAAAAACTGGTGGAATCAGTGTAACAACAGATAATGTAGATGAACTGGAGAAAGCAATGGCATCTGCAGTGCGGGTGACTGACAGTAGCAGAAATCTTCTGTCATCAAGGGCAAGGACGGATCATAACTGGCTGTATGCACTTATGAGAATTATATTTCTGATTATTCTGGGTGCAGGATTTCTGGGAATTAAACTTGCAGCTACAGATGATACAACCAATGTAAAAATGATCTGCATTTCCTCAATGATCGGAATTGTGGCAGGAGCCCTGGTTATGGAAATTGGTCTAAATCTGATTCTAAGTGAATTTTTTGCCCGTCTCTTGATGTCAGTACTGTTTGGACTGATGATAACGACAATTGAGAAAACTGTAATGACCATGAGTCAGGGCGGACTTGGTGATATCGGTATAAGGCATTTCTAAGTCGCGAAATAAATATAGTCAGCAGAGGAGTTTCAAATGAAAAAGTGCAGTATATGTGGCTGCGAGGTAAATGATAAATTTGCATATTGTCCTCAATGCGGGAACAAACTCAAAGAAGAAAATACAGATGCAGTCTGGCCGGAATTTCCGGAAACAGATCCGTATAATCAGGATGGATTTTATAATGATGACAGTGTGAATTCAAATGAAGAAAATATAAAAGCTGTCTCTTATACACATCTGACGCTGCCGACGACTTAATAGGT
>ERZ1027225.880-NODE-880-length-12126-cov-10.137520_pt1 | contig 12126 bp, 9 predicted proteins | sample MGYA00519479_ERZ1027225 | MGnify/ENA primary metagenome ERZ1027225 (study PRJEB26926, sample SAMN06164471) | human gut metagenome | biome: ENVO:00009003; feature: ENVO:2100002; material: ENVO:00002003 | host: Homo sapiens | place: USA | collected 2012 ... | reverse complement strand
CATTTCAACTCACACGCTCACGTGGAGCGTGACCAAGACGAGGTGATTAAATGTCAGCAACAGCTTTCATTTCAACTCACACGCTCACGTGGAGCGTGACCTTCTTTGTTTCACCGTCAGTCTTGTATATGTTATTTCAACTCACACGCTCACGTGGAGCGTGACCTGGAGAGTGGTGCGCAGGATATCAACTTTATCCATTTCAACTCACACGCTCACGTGGAGCGTGACCAAGACGAGGTGATTAAATGTCAGCAACAGCTTTCATTTCAACTCACACGCTCACGTGGAGCGTGACCATACTGCTCAGGGGTTATCTTCCCCCTGTCAGCAATTTCAACTCACACGCTCACGTGGAGCGTGACGTTCGGTGTACAAGTCGCTCTGATCTGCATGAATTATTTCAACTCACACGCTCACGTGGAGCGTGACTGCGAGACACCGCCTACACCGATGCCGCCACATTCATTTCAACTCACACGCTCACGTGGAGCGTGACAGATTAGTGGAACGTCAACAAATGTAGTTTTTCTATTTCAACTCACACGCTCACGTGGAGCGTGACGCATAGAAGCAAAGAAAGAACAGCTTCTTGTCGATTTCAACTCACACGCTCACGTGGAGCGTGACTAAGAATTCTTATTCCCTTGGCTTTCTCTTTGTCATTTCAACTCACACGCTCACGTGGAGCGTGACTTCAAGGCTACAGCAGGCCTTTTCTATCGATACATTTCAACTCACACGCTCACGTGGAGCGTGACACTATATGAAATTAAACTTAAAGAATTGCGAAAATTTCAACTCACACGCTCACGTGGAGCGTGACAACCCCTGAGCAGTATGAGGAAATCACAGGGGAAATTTCAACTCACACGCTCACGTGGAGCGTGACTACTCATACCACTTACTGCATTGCACGCCTCAGAATTTCAACTCACACGCTCACGTGGAGCGTGACATAATTCGGCTGTATCACTAGCATGGGAATGAAAATTTCAACTCACACGCTCACGTGGAGCGTGACCATAACGCTTGCACTGATATGTCTAAGGTCGTGAAATTTCAACTCACACGCTCACGTGGAGCGTGACCAATGCCTGCAGAGGTTTTTTCTTTGCCTGTTAAATTTCAACTCACACGCTCACGTGGAGCGTGACTCGGTTTCATTGACCTTATTTAATTGGGAAGTTATTTCAACTCACACGCTCACGTGGAGCGTGACTGTTTTCAACAACTAAAGTGTCACCTTCGATAGATTTCAACTCACACGCTCACGTGGAGCGTGACGATAACATCTGAAATCAGATTGCCGTACTTATCATTTCAACTCACACGCTCACGTGGAGCGTGACTATTTAGCAATAGCGGCTGAGTGTTGGTGTGAAATTTCAACTCACACGCTCACGTGGAGCGTGACAAAATTGTCGGACGAAGATTGTGACCGACTGGCATTTCAACTCACACGCTCACGTGGAGCGTGACTTAACAACGATCTCGTTGTCTGCTGACAGTTTAATTTCAACTCACACGCTCACGTGGAGCGTGACAAAGAAACAGGTACAGCCGCAGGCTACTACTTTATTTCAACTCACACGCTCACGTGGAGCGTGACGTGCTGAGGGCATAGAGCTTCTGCCAAGCAAACTATTTCAACTCACACGCTCACGTGGAGCGTGACGGGAAAAAGATGAATGAGATTATAATAAGTATCATTTCAACTCACACGCTCACGTGGAGCGTGACTTGCGATGAAATCTGCATACAGCATCAGAATTTATATTTCAACTCACACGCTCACGTGGAGCGTGACGTGATAATTGTATCGCTGCCCTTGAAATATTTAAATTTCAACTCACACGCTCACGTGGAGCGTGACGCCAGTTGGATAAACAAAATAGTGGCAAAATTTGATTTCAACTCACACGCTCACGTGGAGCGTGACATATGCTTGGCATATTTCTCATTTGAAAAAATATATTTCAACTCACACGCTCACGTGGAGCGTGACTTCATCAAAAAGCTCAGCGACGAGATTACAAAAATTTCAACTCACACGCTCACGTGGAGCGTGACGATAGTACACAAGCTTAAAATCACAGTTGAAAACAATTTCAACTCACACGCTCACGTGGAGCGTGACCGTGATGTGGATATGTTCCAAAAGTGTATTTGTTATTTCAACTCACACGCTCACGTGGAGCGTGACTCCTCGCCGATTGTGAACGCATACGGTGTTGTGTATTTCAACTCACACGCTCACGTGGAGCGTGACGCTCTCCTCAAATTTTCCCTTTGCCAAATCATAGGCATTTCAACTCACACGCTCACGTGGAGCGTGACCCTTGATGTTGTGTATATCTGGTGCTTGCTCAACGTGATGCGGACTTATTTTTTTATTTAATGGGTATCGGTTTGATTTTGTTCACTGTGCGTTCACAAATAGCATGGCATTTTCATGCGAACTTACTAGGGATTTGTGGATCACTTGGGGTACGCTGGTCAAAATATTAGGACGCCTTCAGGGTCATAGGTCTCTTTGGTGCCGTAGTGTTCTATTCTATGCTTCCAATTGTTTCCTAAGTAATATATCCGCAGACTATCATGCTTTGGGTCTATTATTTTCAGAAGTTTATCTTTCACTTTCAGAAAAGTGCCATAGTCAACGTCTATTTCAAACACGCTGTTCTGCACTCGCTGACCATAATTTTGACACTCTTTCGACACTTTTCTCAGCCTTGTTTTACCCTTATTATCTGTTGTTGATACATCATAGCTTACTAAGGTCATCATTTATATCACCTCTATTTCAGCAAATAGTTCGGGTACTCATCTAGCTCGCCACGGATATATTTTGCGAGAAGCGAGCTTTGCACATATGGGAGTAGCCCTTGCTGTATCTTTTCGCCCAGATATGGGTGGACTATGCTTGTGCGCTTACGCTCCTGCCATGCGGTGAGGACTTTTTTCTTGCCCTCTTTGGAGAGGTATACTGCGCCACTGACCTGAGTTTCAAAGTCCTCGGGCTTTATCATTTTCAAGTTTATCATGGTAAGCACAAGTCGCTCCACCACGCAACGAAATTCCTCTACAAGGTCGCAGGACAGGCTGCTTCTGCCTGAACGCAGGGCGTGGTAAAAGCCGAGGCAGCTATCAAGTCCTACGCTTTCAAGGGCTGATGTATATGATGAAATTGCGATAGTATACAGAAACGAGAGCATGGCGTTTACTCTGTCGAGGGGTGGGCGTTTGGTGCGGTTGGCAAGGTAAAAATCTTCTTTTTGGTGGAGTATCAGTCGGTCAAATATATCAAAATATGCCTTTGCACAGCTTCCCTCTATACCCATGATGATATCTTTATCGGCAGTTTCATAGACGGTCTTTATGCCGTTTTCAAGATATTTTATACAATCTGTAAGCTCTCCGTCACTGTTTATATCCGGGTTATCGTGGAGCGAACGTCTGATAAGATAACGTGTATTTGAAAGCTTTGCGGCGACAGTATTCCTGATAAGGTCGAGCTGAGGAATAGAAAAAAGCTCAAACTGCTCTTTTCGCAGATAGACGTTGCCCTTTGTTTTGCCCTGAACTCTTGCGAGAAATTTACCTTGAGGAGAAATAAAATTAACGGCTATGCCATATTCTGCACACTTGCCCATAAGCGCAGGTGAACAGCCCGAATAGCTGAAAATATAGATATCCTCGATATTAGTAAAAGGCACACGGAACTTCTCGCTGTCCTCTGCCCTGCACACTATGTTTTCACCGTCAAGTGTGAGGTAGGCAGTTTCTTCGAGAATATAAAGTGAATTGAGCAGTTTACGCATTGTTTTCGCCTCCGTTCATGGAGAAAATCGTATTTTTCACGCTATATTTCTTCACTTTTGGAAAGCACATATCCGACAGTGAACAGCCTGAACATTTCTGACCTTTTACACGCTTTGGGATAATATCCGCTGCAAGTATCTCACGCATTTTTCCAAGATAGTCGCAAAGCATTTTATCATACTCTGCGCCCTGAGTATCAAAGGGCAATTCTGATCGTCTGCGCACATCTGCATAGTACAGAAAACATCGGCTATTGCAATGAAACACGTTATCCACGCAAAGCTTCTGCGCATAGACTTGTATAGCGTCGGTCTGATTGAACTCCCCTGATTTGGGTCTGGTGGGTTTATACTCCACAATTTCCACACGGAATGTGCCGCCCAGGGTATCTATATAGTCGCCGCATTTGTCACGGACGAACTCGATACAATCTACAACTCCGAAAATATTGTACTTAGGGTCATCGTTATACACTGCCACGTCACTTCGGACGATCTTACGCTTATTTTCAAAGTTACGCTCGCCGCTGTGGACGTTCTCATGGAGGAGGTTTGCTTTGACGACAAAGGCGTTTTCAGCCCAGTCGTCATTAACTTCTAAAAGAGCAAACCTGCGTGGACAATACATATAATGCTGTATGTCACGGATATTGATAGTTACATCTTCGCTCATCAGAGCTTTTCAATAAGGGTAACACCCTCAGGCATATCCTTATCTATGGAGATATCATAGTCTGAGTAATGTCTTGGAGTTGTCACGCCGTCTTTGAGCTTAACTGACACCTTGTCAAAGAGGATATGTGCAGGGGCATTGCCCAGGGCGGAGTCATGCTTGAACACGATAAGCTTACGCATACAAAGCTTTCCTCTTGCGGCGCTTCTGTCATGCTCGAACATATTGATAATAGATGTCCAAAGAAGCTCAAGGTCGTCCTCACTAAAGCCTGTTATCTTCTGAGCGAGCATTGCGGAAACATAGCCCTCGCCACGATAGAGAGCATATGGGATTATGCTCTTTTTGCCCATTTCGGTCTCACCGCTCTGCTGTCTGTCTTCTGTTGTTCTTGCCTGTCTTGTGATTGTGATATCCTGAGCAAAAACAGGGTCGATACTTCTTGCAAAGTTGAGCTGTACAGGACCTCTTACAATGCCGCACGGGTCATCGCCTGTACTCATTACTGCACCGAAAGTTCTTACGTCAAAGTAGTTCTGACAGATATAGTCACGAGCCTGCTTAACGTCATCAGGATTCTTGCCTTTCTGCTTTGTGGCAAGGCCAAGGGTATTATAAGCTTCGGTGAACTTTGTATTGAGGGCTTTGTCTGCCTTGATAAGGATATTGTAGCCTGCTTCGCCCTCTTTGGTAAGCTCCACAAAGTTTCTTATCTTCCTTTTAAGGCACACGTCTGTAACGATACCGAGGCTTGTTTCGGGGTCTGTTCTAGGCATATTGCCTGCATCAGGGTCGCCGTTTGGGTTGCCGTTCTCAACGTCAAAAAGCATTACAAATTCATACCTGTTCTTGATTGCATTTTCCATAATATTTCGTCCTTTCTTTATTCTTCTGATTTTGCTTCAGGTTTAACTTCAGAATTTTCTTCCGGCTTATCTTTTGACTTTTTTGTGTAAAGATCTCTATACTGCTGTGCATAACCTACAATAAATCTGCCCTGATCGTCATTTGAAAGAGTCTGAGGGAACTCACCATTCAGATCATCTATTATCTCAAGGCACTTATCATTGTAGTAATTACGAAGTTTAGGATTCTCAAACTTTTTCAAATGATTTTGTGAAAGCGAATAGAGTTTAGGAAATACAGTTGCAGGTCTTGAACAAGCTGATGAGAAATAAGTATCTTTGATAGTTGTGTTAATTGTTGCCTTTGAAGAATCCTGCTGGATCTTTTCAAGCACTGCGAAAAGTCTTCCGCAGAGATAAGCCTGATTTTTGTTTTCAAGGTCTAATGACATTTTGATCTCCTCCTTATTTTGTTTACGGTTTATGCAGCCCTTTATCAAGCCTGCCCTTGTATCATTGAGTTTTATAAAATGGTTGTTCTCCTCGTCGCTGTCGGTCTTGACCCTTGTTATTACTGTGGAAAGCAGTTCATCAGGGTATCTTGTGCCTTTGAGTATTGCTTCAAAAAGTGCGGCGGTGAGAGGTGACGGAACTTTTTCTTTGGACGATTTTGGTGAGATAAGCTCACGCTTGATACGTTCAATGCTTACTTGATGCTGACCCTCAGTAAATGAGATATCCTGCTGATGTTTGAGTACATTGTCAAATATCCTGCCGAACTTATCGTGGAAGATGAACTTCTGGGATATTCTTGAACTGTTTGGGGTAAAGCCTGCAACGTAAAATTCTACGTTAGGGTCATAAGGCATATCGGCTGTCCTGCCCTGTTTAAGCTGGGTCATGACAGTGTTTATGTTTCGGTCGGCTTCGGTCACAACGGTTTTATTTAATTCGTCCTCAAATCCGCTGAACATACCGGCAAACATATTGCATTCTTCTGCATCGTTCTTCTTCATTGCGAAATAGACTATTGTCATATCGTCAAAAGTCTTGTAATGGCTTCTGTCAGCAAGCAGAGAATTAAGCGCAGAGGTATACATTTTCATGGCTTTCTCAGAAACATTGCTGTTGTAGGACTGCTTCTTGCCATAGGACTCAAAGGCAGATTCTTTCATTCCAACGAGAACACAGCCTGAGGACATTCCGCCTTTGATACCCTTTATTTTATCATGGATACGGGCTTGCGGGAGCTTCTCACCAAGAATGGAACAGGTGGATAGTTCGGTATCGTCACTGTCGCTGTCGGCGTTAAGCTGGGCGAGATAATCCTCATAGGCGGCTTTGAATTTACTGTCATTGTGAAGCTTAGTTTCAGGAGAGCCGTCAAGTCCAAACTCATAGTAGGAGCTTGAATACTCCTTGCCTAGGGCAAGAAGGTGTGGGTTTTGGGTTTCCTGCTCAGGTTCCCATGTACGGATAAAATTAAGATAGGCTTTGCAAATAGGTGAGTCGATATTCTCAAAGAACTTCTCATTCCATTCGCAAAAGCATTTGTGTGATTTTGCCGCTTTGTTGGTAGCGTCTGTAGGGGTCAAAGTTCCTTTATCATAGTTCAGACCGAATATGTAGAGTGGTCTGTGTTCGATCGTGTTTTTGTCTATGCCCGGTTTCTGCGTTCTTACGGGAAGCTGTTCCATTACTGGATCATAGACTGTTTTTGTCTTTTTATTTTTCAGAGGGATAATTCGGGGTACTCTCAAATCGTTTATTGCGGCTATCTTGCCCTCGGGGGTAAGAAGAATTTCAAAGTGTATGGCTTGCTTACAATAGCCTGCAGGAGTTTTATTCTCCTGCAAAGCACTGTAATCACACAAGGCTTTTATCAGCATTTAATCTCCTCCCTGTATTTTGCAACGTCGATAACGCCGTCTATCATATGCGGACGGTAGTAAACTGCGTCGGCCTTGTCAGAAAACTTCGGGGCATTCCAATCATTATTGACAGGCTTGCCTCCGTCCTCAAACTTCATGCCGTAAAGCATAAAGCCAAGGTCTTTATCTCCCATATTTTGCGGTGCTATCTGTGTAAGGTCAAAGTCGTCAACAAGTTCAATACTCTTTATTGCAAATTCACGGCAGCCAAGGCAGGGCTGTCTGAAATGCTGGCCGTTTCTGAGACGTCTGAGCATTATGTTATAATGCTTTTCATCGGACTCGTCGGGGTGGTCTGATTTAAGATAGGTGCGCTCAAACGTGAACTCGATACCGTATTTCACATTTTTCAACACCATTGCCGCACGCTGGCTTCGTATCTCCGAGGTGTACATCTCGGCTGAGCCTCCGCCTTTCATTTGCTGTTTCACTGATGATAACAGCAGCTTATCTTTGACCTCGTTTCGTCGGATATTTGTAAACTCGATAGGGTTGAACACCACTATTTTGTTTATCTGATAGCGCACGGCAGGCTTCCAATAAATTGATTTGATAAGTCCCTCCAGTGCGCTTGGTGTGGGTACGTCATAACTTACCCTCTCAACTTTCATTTCAGGTCTTGCAAAGCAAGCGTAGTCACCTGTCACGATGATCTTAAAACCATAGCTCATTTTTACATCACTCCTTTTAAACTTATATTAGTATTTGGTACATTGCTTTCGCTCTACATATAGAATACACCATTATGAATAAAATGTCAATAGTCTTCATGTATAAAAAAAGTGTCGGATTTTCGGCATATTTCACAATTCTTTGTTCAGTGGTTTGTGGCATAAAAACGTTGACTTTTTAAAATAATGTTTGTATAATATATTTGTCTATGCTTTACGCATATGTGAGTTGAAAAATATTCGTATTCGGTACGATATGGAATGCAGCAAGTGGCAGACTGTCTTGGTGGCAGCCTGCCATTTGTTTTAGATAAAATAATCCTGCATTGCGGCTTGGGTGTTCAAACCTGTTTCATTATTATAATAGCTCTGATTTTCAAGAATGAATATACCTGTGCCGTGATCGTTAAGCACACCCTGTGAATAGAGATCTTTGAAAACGTTCATATAGACGGACACTGAATATTTCTGCAATGCTCTTCTTACTGACATATCACAATTACGCAAGGTTTCAACAAGTTCATGGCAAGTCTGGTCGTTAGGATCGTCGATAACGATAGAGATAGTGTCTGCGGAGATGTATTCAAACTGCATTGCATAGCTTCGGAATGGTATGCTATATGGTGACATCAAGCCTTGGCGGTCGAATGAGTTGCTTTGTTCGTTATATTTCGCAATAGAGTTTTCAGCTATACGACTTTGGTTGAAGTTGAAAATTCCGTCGTAGTATTCTTTAATACAATCATAGGAAGTTATGTCTTGGTACTTTTCCAGTAAACCTTTAGTCTTGTTAATTCGCATGGCAAGGTCGCTTCCCTTGCGGTATGTTTCGTCAATGTCAAAAACGTACACATAGCCCTTGTCATCTTTACCCTCACGATTACATCTGCCCCCTGCCTGCAAAATGCTGTCTAAACCTGAAAGCTGGCGGAAAACTGTGTTAAAGTCAAGGTCAACGCCTGCTTCTACAAGTGAAGTTGAAACTACTGTGATATGCTCGCCATTTTCAAGCTTATTTCTTACTACTTCTATGACACGGCTTCTGTGGGCTGGGGTCATATTGGCGGAAAGGTGATATTTTTCGCCTTGAACAAGGCTATAAAGCTCTGCCGCTGTTTTCTTGGTATTCACAACGATCAGGGCATTTTTACACCGAGAGGCATTTTCTGCAATGGTTTCAAGAGTGGTTCTGCCCATGTCTTTATATTCGCATTTCTTGAAATACTTAAAATTAGTTCGGTCGGTAACAAGCTTATTATAGTTCACATCAGGCAGGAACTTATCAAAAAGCTTAGAATAATCGGGCATTGTGGCGGAGAGAAAAAGGGGTTCGCTGTTAAGATACTTTGTTATATAGCCCACAGCTTTAAGGCAGGGGCGAAGAAGTTCTGTTGGAATAAGGTGTATTTCATCAAAAACTATCACGCTGTCACGGAGATTGTGGAGCTTTCGCAGTGCTGAGCCTTTATAATGGTATATGGATTGGAAAAATTGCACGCTTGTGGTGATTATAAGTGGTGCGTCCCAATTTTCGCAGGTCCTTTTGAGCTTCTCTGCGGTTTTCTTTTCTTCCTCTGTGTTGCCGTCATAGGAATAGTTTGAATGATGCTGTAGGACAGGGAGAACGTCGCCGAACATTTTTTCAAACTTATTAGCGGTCTGTTCTATTATACTTGTGTAAGGTATGACGTATATGATTCTCTTCTTTCCGCTCTCTAAGGCTAGTTTCAAACTACATAAGGTTTTTCCGCTACCTGTTGGCATATCAAGAATTGAAATATGACTTTTATTGACCGAATTATCAAAAGCTTGTTGCTGGATACGGCTTCTTGCTTGCCTTAATGGAGTATTTGACGGCATATCACTTAATTCTCTGTTCAGTTTATCAAGTGCCTTTTCAAAATCACCGCTCATGCCACGTTCAACATTTTTATTGCAAAATATTTCGGTATCGAGAAAGTCTGCGTCTGTCAGGCAAGAGAACACGTACTTGGTGAAAAAGGCGTAACGCTCGATACGTTCGGTGGGGTCTTTTGTAGAAAGCAGTTCATTTAATGGCGGTGTTATTTCTTCCTGAGTTAGGGTGGCAAATTCTATTTCAGTGGCGTATGCACTGTAGTCACTATCGCCTGTATATTCGTCCGCTCTTTTTAGTGTACCGTTTAGGGTCGGGCTGTCCGAGTTGTCTGCGCTTGTGCCGACGTCCATAAGTCCTGTGTGGTGTCCTGCGATGCAATACTCCATAAGGGGTGCAAAACAATCGTTTTTATCTGCAAGTATTTTATACTCTATAGCTCCGCAGGCAGCATGGCTGAATTTTACTTTGTCATCATCAAGCCGTTTCTGAAAGTTAAGAGCATACTTACCTATATCGTGATACAGGCTCGCTTTTTTCGCAAGGGGTTTCAAAAGATCTACTGAAAAGTCCTCCGCCAATTTGCTTACGCCTATAAGGTGGGCTTTTACAGTTTGCCTTTCACCGTCCTCACGGGTGTGTGCGTAATATTCCATGGTCATTCCTCCTTTTTTGATAGACAGATCTATTTTTGTATTTATTATAGCATACAATTTAATACTTGTGGGGAAAATTTTTGTACACATAAACAAATATTTGTACAAATTGTTATATTTTTATTATAATACATTATAATATATAGGTCAACATAAAGCATTCGACATTTTGAAAATTTGACTTGATTATTATTTAAAAATGTGTTAAAATTAAACTATAAGTAAATTTGCATTTTTTTAAAATGTTATGAGAGGAATTTATATGAAGTACAGACTTTTATACAATAAGATCACAGTAGTGGCTCTTTCGGCGATGTTGTCGCTGAGTGCTGTATCATGCGGTAAGCTTGACGCGAGCAAGCTTGACGGAAACGCTTTGACCGTGACCGAAACCGAGAGCAAAGCGGAAGTCAAAAAAACTGAGGACAGCTCCAGCAAAAAAGCGGTCGAGGTGAATGAAGAAGAAAAGGAACAGCCAAGCTACACCTGCTCGCTGGTTTGCGTGGGCGACAACCTTATACACGACAACATTTATAATGAGGCGTTAAAGCTTGGCGGTGGTGAAAAATATGATTTCACGCAGGCTTATGAACACGTTACAAAGTACATAGAAGGCACTGATGTGGCTATAATCAATCAGGAAACGCTTGTTACAGACAGCGTTGAACCACAAAGCTATCCTATGTTCGCATCGCCAACTGCTGTGGGCGACAAAATAGTTGACATGGGCTTCAATGTGGTTTCTATGTCAAACAATCATGTTCTCGACCAGGGTGAAGAGGGGCTTATAAGCTCTCTTGATTACTGGGACACAAAGGGCATTGTGCATTACGGTGCTTATCGTTCGCAGGAGGACGCTGACACTATCAAGACCATGGAAGTCAACGGCATAAAGTTCGCTTTTCTGGGATACATGGAGCACACAAATGGTAATTATCTCAGCGGTGACGGTGCTCAGGTGATATATCTTGATGAAGAGGACAAGATAAAGGCTCAGATAGAAGAGGCTGACAAAATGGCGGACGTTGTTGTGGTTTCATGTCATTACGGCACAGAGATACAGAACGAGCTTAACGAACAGCAGACGGAGATAACGCCTAAGCTTGTGGAGTGGGGTGCTGACCTGATAATAGGCACGCAGGCGCACACTATCAGCACTTGCGGATATCTTGACAATCCTGAGGGCGGACAGGCTTTCGTTTACTACGGTTTGGGCAACTTTATTTCGACTATGTATGACACAAAGTCGCTTGTGGGACTTATTGGCAAGCTCAATGTTGTGAAGGACCCTGACACCAATGAGGTGACATTCGAGAACGTTAAGGCGATACCGATAATATCGCACTTTGAGGGCGATTCATACTATGGCGATTGGTACAACTGCACTGTTTATCCTTATGCGGAATACACTGACGAGCTGTTTGCCAAGAATTATGTTGAGGGCTTCACTCGTGAGAGCGTTGAGCAATGCTTGTCTTACATACCTGATGAGTTTCTTAGTATTGAGTAGTCGGGGCAATATGTAGGGGACGGCGCCCTCGACGTCCCGTTTGCAAAGTTGATTAAGAATATGATTTTTCTGCGGACGACTTTTATGCCGTCCGCTTTTTTTGGGTATTGTGTAAAGGTTTACATCTGTCTCTTATACACATCTCCGAGCCCACGAGACTA
>ERZ1027225.876-NODE-876-length-12158-cov-8.980335_pt1 | contig 12158 bp, 10 predicted proteins | sample MGYA00519479_ERZ1027225 | MGnify/ENA primary metagenome ERZ1027225 (study PRJEB26926, sample SAMN06164471) | human gut metagenome | biome: ENVO:00009003; feature: ENVO:2100002; material: ENVO:00002003 | host: Homo sapiens | place: USA | collected 2012 ... | reverse complement strand
CGCCTTAGTCTCGTGGGCTCGGAGATGTGTATAAGAGACAGCCTGAATTTATAAAAAGTATAGATAAATGATTGATAAGGAGTTTGTTTCATAGCGAACTCCTTTCTTTTGTTTTATAGCTATGCTATAATTTAGAAAGTTATTATGATTTTTTTGGTGTGGTTATGTCTGAAAGCAAAATAGATTGCTATATATTCTTAAATATTTGTGGGAGTGTACCAATGAAGAACATCAGGTTACGACAATTCAGCTGATTGATATTCTTCAGAAAGAATATGGTATTTCTGCGCATAGGAGCACATTCGCTAAAGAATTAACCGAGTTGCAAGAGAAAAGTCCTTAAAAATGGCGGCGAGGTTTACGTTATAAGTCCATATCATCTTGTTTGGAATAATGACTTTTACTATGTGGTAGGTTATTCCGAGAAAAAAGGGAAAGTGGTAACTTTCAGAGTGGATCGTATTGCAGCTCAGCCGGAAATTTTAAATCAAGCTGCTTTGACAGCACCGAATGACTTTGTGCTTGCTGATTTCACCAAAGAGGTTTTCTCTATGTATGACGGACAAGAAGTAGAGGTTGAACTTCTATGTGATAACAGCTTGATGAAAACGATGATTGACCGTTTCGACGAAGATGTAAAAACAGAAAGCTATAACGATACGGCATTTAAGTTGACAACAGAAGTGTCTGCAAGTCATACATTTTTCGGTTGGATATTTGGATTTGTCGGTAAGGTTCAGATATTTGCACTGCAGGAAGTCAAAAAACAATATAAATAGATGATTATTCAGGCTTCAGAGAAGTTATCATAAGGTACTGCTCTTATAGTGAATAATTTATTTTCTTTCGCCCACACTTAAGGCGTTTAGGGAACATCCGCTTCATGTTGCACACAGGGAGCGCTGCAAGGATATAGTTACAGGAAGATTATGTGGAGATGTTAAGGATTATTAATTGTTTTAAAATAGTACTGGTGTAATAGATTATTTAATGATACAATCCGGATATACTTATTTTGATTAACAGACAACACAAAAAGGAGAGACTATGAAAGAGTTTATTTTTTTGATTGTGTTGTTTATAGCTAATATAATACAGGCAATCACAGGGTTTGCTGGAACAGTGCTTGCAATGCCTGCTTCTATGTTTTTGCTTGGAATTGATGATGCCAAAGTAGTGCTTAATGTGATGGCATTAATATCAGGGTTATTAATAGCAATTTCAAGTTATAAGAGCATCAATAAGAAAGAATTGTTGAAAATATGTACAATAATGATAATAGGAATGTGCATAGGTATACAGCTGTGTAAGGTGATTTCATCTGAATGGCTGTTAATAGTATATGGAATAATTATTATTGTAGTTGCAGGAAAGAATCTGCTTATACATAAGGAGCATCATTTACCGGGAATACTGTTGTTATGTGTATTGATTATTGCAGGAATTATACATGGAATGTTCGTATCAGGGGGAGCTTTACTTGTTGTATATGCAACTCAGACATTTAAAGATAAAGATGAGTTTCGTGCCACAATAGCACCTGTGTGGGTGGTTCTCAATTCATTTCTTATTGCATCGCAGATTCACAGCCATCAATTTAACATTAATAATATAAGACTTATACTTATTAGCATTGTACCATTAATGATTGCTACATGGATAGGCAAAAGACTTGCACAAAAAGTATCACAAAAGCTATTTCTTACTATTACATATATTTTGCTGTTGATATCAGGAATATCACTTATAGTGTAAATGTAAAGGAGATAATGTGGGATTAACTATAAAAGAAATTATAAAGCTTGTAGATCATCTGGAAATGAAACTTGTTGCAGGTGAAGCAGGAACAGATAATGAGGTAACATGGACACATGTGGTGGATAGTGATACAATTTCTGCTTTTCTGCAAGGAAAAGAGCTTGTTTTTACTACGGGAATAGGATTAAATAAAGATCTTCCGCTTATAGAACTTGTAAAAGATGTGTATAGGGACGGAGCAAGTGGAATTGTTATTAATATAGGACCATATATAGATGCTATTGGACAGGACATACTTGATTTTGCTGATGAAAAGGGGTTTCCTGTTTTTGAGGTGCCATGGCATGTACATATGGCCGAAATTATGAGAATTATATGTTATGAAATTACAAGGCAGCAACAGAATGTAATAGAAATAACAGCAGCACTTAATAATGCATTTTTATGTCCTATGCAGGAGGATTTATATGTTCCTACTCTTATGAGAAAAGGGTATATGCCAGATGGCAGTTATTCAGTAATTATGCTGGACTTTTATGCTTCACATGGTGAAGTATCACAGGACAGGCATGATACACTGGTTTCGCAGCTTAGCGGACACATCAGAGTCAATTATAAGAGAATTCTTTTATGTACACAGGATAAGACTATATACTTAGTTGTGAATAATTATTCAGTTGAGGAAAAGCGTCAGGTATTAAAAGAGATATTTGTAAGAATATGCAGCTGGCTGAGAAAATCTGAATTTGTTATTATGACAGCAGGCTCTGATAATATCAGTCTTAGTAATATACATAAAAGTTATGAGCAATCAGTTATGATGAGCAAGCTTGCAATATCAGGAATTATACCAGGAGAGATTATTGATAATAAAAGCAAGCTTTTATTTTATACTGATATTGGCGTATATAGAATCCTTTTGTCATTAAAAGACAAAGATGCAATGGAAGAATATGTAAGGGAAACAGTGTATCCTTTATTGGAATACGATAAAATCCATGGAACAGATCTTTCTGGGGAATTACAATGTTATATAAGGCATGACTGTAGTTTGCAGGATACAGCAGATGAACTGATGGTACACAGAAATACAATTAATTATAAAATTAACAAGGCAGCAGATATACTTAATATGGATTTGACAAGATTATCGAACCGATTTGAAGTTGCAATGGGTTTTCTGGTAAATAAAATGCTGAATCTATAATGTTTGTACTCAAGCACAAAAATAATTAAACTTTGTTACATTGAAAGACGTTTTTTTGTATGCTAGTATAATGGCAGATGAGACAAAGGCGTCCATTCACAGAATATGTGAGTGGGCGCCTTTTTTATCCCAAAAGTCTGTTTATCAAAATAAGTAAATTAAAATGTCAGGAGGATAATATTATGAGTTTAACAGGAAAAGAAATCGCACAGATGCATAAGGATTATGTAATGCAGTCATGGTCAAAGTCAGGAGTAGATGCATTACCGGTTGAAAGAGCAGAGGGAATATATTTCTATGATTATGATGGTAATAAATATGCAGATATGGCCTCATTGCTTGTATGCTCTAATCTCGGACATGAGCTTCCAGAAATTGTTAATGCAATAAAGGAGCAGGCAGACAAGATGTGTTTCATGGCACCAGCATATGCATCAGAACCTAAGAGTGTTCTTGCAAAGAAGCTTGTAGAACTTGCAGGTGCAGATACTTATAAGAGAGTATTTTTTACAAATGGTGGAGCAGAATCTAATGAAAATGCAATTAAGATGGCAAGAATGGTTACGGGAAGAACAAAGATTTTCTCATGCTACAGAAGCTATCATGGAGCAACACTTGGAGCTTCTAATGCATCAGGTGACTGGAGAAGATATGCTGCTGAAATAGGTGGTGCTAATGGATTTGTTCATTTTATGAATCCACAGATGTATAGAGACGGATATACAAAAGGTGTTGATGATGCTGAGGTAACAAAAAAGTATCTTGATGCTCTTGATTTACAGTTAAGATATGAAGGACCACAGAATGTTGCTGCGATTGTAATGGAATCAATAGTTGGTGCTAATGGAGTAATTCTTCCACCAGATGGTTATATGGAAGGTGTAAGAGCACTCTGTGATAAATATGGAATTCTTCTTATATGTGATGAAGTTATGGCAGGCTTTTACAGAACAGGAAAAGCATTTGCATTTATGAACTTTGATATTAAACCGGATATCATTACTTTTGCAAAGGGCGTTACCTGTGGATATGTTCAGTTAGGCGGATGCATAGTAAGTAAGGCTGTGGCAGAGTATTTTGAAGAAAATGTATTACAGTGTGGTCTTACATATAGCGGACATACACTCGCATGTGCAGCAGGTGTTGCAGCATTAAATTATTATAAGGATCATGATATTGAAGGACATGTAGCTAAGATGCACGCTATAGTAGCACCATTTATGGATGAAATGGTTGCTAAGCATAAGTGTATTGGAGAGGCAAGATGCATAGGATTATTTGGAGCATTAGAGGTAGTAAAGAATAAAGAAACAAGAGAACCTATGCAGGAATATGGAGTTCCAGGACCAGTAATGCCATGGATATTTGCAGAGTTAAAGAAGAGAGGCTTTGCAACATTTGGAAGAGAAAACTTTATAGAGATATGTCCACCACTTATTATTACAGAGGAGGAATTAAAGGAATATCTCCCTATTCTGGACGAAGTACTTACTATGGTTGATGAAAAATATTGTGATTAATACATGCGAGGTGAGCTTATGAATTGGGATTATATCCAGCCGGTAGAAATACATTTTGGAAAAGGCCGTGTAAATGAAATAAAAAATATTGCATCATCTCTTGGCTGTAAAAAGGGAATTCTTGTTGCAAGTCCGTTCTTCTTTAAAAGCGGACTTGCAAAGAAGATAATGGAAGAATCGGATGGTATGCTTGTGGCATCATATGGAGATGTTTCACCAAATCCGGATGTCACTGAGGTAGATGCATGTGCTGATATAATAAGACAGAATAATATAGAATTTGTAGTTGTTATAGGTGGAGGAAGTCCTATGGACTGTGCCAAGGCAGCAGCAAGTGTAAGCCTTACTAAAGATTCCATAAGAAAGTATCACGGAACAGGAATTTCCCTGCCAGAAGAACATCTTCCGCTGATTGCAGTTCCGACAACAGCCGGAACCGGAAGTGAGGTAACGTGTGTTTCTGTTTTATCTGATCACGCAAATGGAAAAAAAGCACCGATTGTATCTAATGGATTTTATCCGGTTGCTGCTATTATAGACCCTGAGCTTACATATACAATGCCACCGGCAGTTACAGCAGGAACAGGTATTGATGTATTGTCACATGCAATTGAGGGCTACTGGAGTAAGGGACATCAGCCTATATGTGATGCACTTGCTATACATGCAGCATCGCTTGTATTTAAGTATTTGTATAGAGCATATACGAATCCGAATGACGAAGAGGCACGCGAAAAAATGTGTGAAGCAAGTGTAATTGCAGGATTAGCATTTACATTGCCCAAAACGACTTCTTCACATGCCTGCTCATTTCCATTGACTAATATATATCATATTCCTCATGGAGAAGCCTGCGGGCTGACACTGGACTATTTTGTAAGAATTAATTCTAAGGGAGAAGGAGCAGAAAGAGTTGAATATCTGGCAGACAGATTGGGATTTAAAAATGCGTCAGATATGGCAGATGCAATATATGGTTTAAAGAAAAAACTTGGACTGCGTTGTGATTTAAAAGATTTGGAACTGGATGAGAAGCAGATAAAAGAGCTAGTAACAATAAGCCGTCATCCTAATCTTTATAATAATCCGGTAGAGATTACTGATGAGATGTTGGACGAAATGTACAGATATCTTGCATATTAATAGGAGGTGACACTATGAAATTAGTAACTGCAATTGTAAGACCGGAAAAGGTCATGAATGTTATAAAAGCATTGGAAGAAGAGGGATATTTTGCATTTTCCAAGTGGTCAATTTCTGGAAGAGGCCGTGAAAAGGGAATTCAGGTGGGCGATGTTTTATATCAGGAAATGGCTAAATGCATGCTTTATATTGCTGTTGAGAATAAGGAAAAGGACGAAGTTGTTGATATAATCATAAACAGCGCAAAGAGCGGAGACAGTGGACATTGTGGAGATGGAAAGATATTTGTCTCTGATATAGGTGAAGCCTATACAATAAGTGAAGAAACAAGGGAAGATGATGAATAGTATATGATGAGGAGTTGGTATTTATGGCAGAAAAGAGAGTGAAACTTAAAAAATCAATGGGAGCAGGATCCATATGGGCTGTAGCTTTAGGTTCAATAATTGGCTGGGGCTGCTTCATACAGGGAGGTTTATGGACACAGAGAGCCGGTGGACCATTACCTTTATTTCTGGGCTTCCTTGTGGGCGGACTTCTCATGATAGTAGTTGGATACAGCTATTCTTATATGATAGCTAAATTTCCTGTAGCAGGAGGAGAATTTGCATATGCATATAAGGGATTTGGAAGAACGGCTTCTTACATATGTGGATGGATGCTTTCACTGGGATATCTGTCTATTGTTGCACTTAATGCCACAGCTCTTCCGGTACTGGCATCATATATATTTCCAGGAGTATTTAATAAAGGATACCTGTATACGATTGCCGGATATGATGTGTATATGGGTGAGGTTGCCATAGCGTTATTTTTTATAATTCTTTTCGGTATAATGAATTATATGGGAGCTAAATCTGTAGGAAAGTTACAGCTGGCTATGGTTCTTATCATGTGTGCAGCAGTTGTAATATCAGTTGTGGGAACAATTGTTACAGGATCATTTGATACAGCAAATCTTGCACCTGCATACGGTGCGGGAGGTAAAACATTTGGAGGAGGATTTATATCGATTCTGGCATTAGCTCCATTTCTTTATGTTGGATTTGACTGCATTCCACAGTCTGCTGAGGAGTATGATTTTCCACCACAAAAATGTAAATTACTGATTATATCTGCATTGATAATTGGCGCAGTTATATATGGTCTTATGGCATTGGTTACGGATTGTGTAATTCCATGGCAGGATGTGCTGGCACTGACAGATGCGTCTGGTGCACCAGTTAAATGGCATACCGGAGCAGTACTTGAAATGGCTATGGGAAAGATAGGTGTAATATTTGTTGCAATTGCAGTATGCATGGGAATATTTACAGGAATGAACGGGTTCTTTATGACATCAAGCAGACTCCTGTTTGGAATGGCAAGAGCAAAAATGTTGCCAGCAGCATTTGCAAAGATTCATCCAAAGCATAAAACACCATCTGTATGTATTATATTTGTCATGATTGTCTGCTGTATATGTCCGTTCTTTGGCCGTGAGGTAATAGGCTGGGTAGTTGATATGTGTTCTGTAGGTACAGCATTTGGATATTTCTTTACATGTGCAGGTGCATATATTCTTCTTAAGAAATATGGAGATGAAAATGATACGAACAGGATTCATCCAGTAGTTGCACTTGGTGGCTGCGTAATATCAGTTGCAATATTGTTATTGCTGATAGTTCCAGGTTCTCCAGCATTTATGGCACCACAGTCATTTGTTGCACTGGTTGCATGGATTGTACTCGGAGTAATATTCTACTTCTGTTCAAGAAAGAAGTTCATGGTAGTTACTAAAAGAGAAATGGATTATCTGATTCTTGGAAATGTACAGGTTGTACGAGGTGTTAGAAAAGGTCAGAAACAAAGTGATATTGTTCAGGGAAATATAGTTAATCCAAAGTGATTTAGCATATTTTCTGTGATATAGAAGTTAAATAACATGCGAAATAATAAGGCGTAAGAGAAATCTTGCGTCTTTTTTAGTGCAATTGAGTGAATTGTCACTCAATTTTATCATAAATAATTAAATGATAAAATTGAATTGACCGTGATGAATATGTTATGTATAATGATTATATAAATAGTGACAGGAGGGATTGATGAGAAGTTTTGATTATAAAGAAGAATGGAAAAAACTGCTTACTCCAGAGATAGTAATGTATTTAACACAGATTCATGAATTTAAGGGTGAGCAGACTTTATTTATAGAGGCAAAAGCTGATACATTATCGCAATTGGTTGATATAGCTAAGATTCAGAGTACAGAGGCTTCTAATAAAATAGAGGGGATATATACATCAGATGAACGGTTGAAGGCACTGGTGAAGGACAGTACAAGACCCAGAACGCGCAATGAGCGAGAAATAGCGGGGTATAGGGATGTATTGAATACTATTCACGAGAATCATGATTATATTCCTCCAAAACCTTCAATTATTTTACAATTGCACAGAGATTTATATAAATTTGAAGGAATGGATATCGGGGGCAGGTATAAAACATCTGATAACATTATTGAAGAACAGGATGCAGAGGGAAATAAATCTGTCAGATTCAGACCGATGCCGGCATGGGAAACACCAGAGGCAATTGAAAAAATATGTCAGTCGTATGATGAGGCATTAAATTCGGAGAATATAGATGCACTTATTATTATACCAATGTTTGTTCTGGATTTTCTGTGTGTGCATCCATTTAATGACGGGAATGGAAGACTTAGCAGATTACTGACTTTATTATTGCTGTATAGGTCAGGATATATCGTAGGTAAATATATAAGTATAGAGAAGTTAATTGAGCAGACTAAAGAAATATATTATGAAAGTCTTCAATTAAGTTCTGCAGGGTGGCATGAGAATAAGAATGATTATGAACCATTTGTTAAATATATGCTGGGAGTTATTGTTGCAGCATATAGGGAGTTTTCATCGCGAGTAAGTCTGCTGACTACACAGGGAATGTCAAAGCCAGACAGAGTTAAAGAAATTATCAGGGCAACTCTAGGACCTATAACCAAGACAGAGATATTAGCCAAATGTCCAGATATAAGTCAGGTGACAGTTCAAAGGGCACTTGCAGATTTGGTTGATAAAGGTGATATTATCAAACTTGGTGGAGGAAGATACACCAAATATATATGGAATAATTAAATAACAGGATTAAATAACAGGAGATATGACGAATGATTACAGGTGAATTAAAGAATAAAATAGATGGATTATGGGATATATTTGCAGCAGGGGGATTGGTTAATCCGCTTGAGGTAATTGAACAGATTACTTATCTGATGTTCATACATGATTTAGATGATTCAGATAATACAAGAGCTAAAGAAAGTGCGATGCTGGGACTTCCATATCAGAGCATATTTGCAGAGGAAGTGAAGATAGGTGACAGAGTAATTGAAGGTACACAGTTGAAATGGTCAGTATTTCATGATTATCCAGCAGATAAGATGTATACAATCATGCAGGAATGGGTTTTCCCATTTATCAAGACATTACACAGTGATAAGAACAGTGCTTATTCTAAATATATGGACGACGCTATATTTAAACTGCCAACACCACTCGTATTGTCAAAAGTAGTTGATTCTTTAGATGACATTTATAAAATGATGAATGAAGTTCAGACAGCAGATGTCAGAGGTGATGTGTATGAGTATCTTTTGTCTAAAATCGCACAGTCAGGACGAAACGGTCAGTTTAGAACTCCAAGACATATTATCAGAATGATGGTTGAGTTGATGAATCCATCAAGTGATGAGGTTATATGCGACCCAGCATGTGGTACATCAGGATTCTTAGTTGCTTCCGGAGAATATCTCAAAGAGAAGAAAAAGGATGAAATATTCTTTGACCGTCAGAAGAAAGACCATTATATGAATCATATGTTTTACGGATATGATATGGACAGGACAATGCTTAGAATTGGTGCAATGAACATGATGACACATGGAATTGACAATCCATTTATCGAATACAGAGATAGTTTATCAGATCAGAATACAGATAAAGATAAATATACTCTTGTGTTAGCAAATCCTCCTTTTAAGGGAAGTCTTGATGCAGAATCTGTATCAGGCGACTTGTTAAAAGTATGTAAGACAAAGAAGACAGAGCTTTTATTCCTGGCATTATTTCTTCGTATTCTTAAAGTTGGCGGACGCTGTGCTTGTATTGTACCTGATGGAGTATTATTTGGTTCATCAACAGCACATAAAGCTATAAGAAAAGAGATTGTAGAAAATCAGAGATTAGAAGCAGTAATCTCTATGCCATCCGGAGTTTTCAAGCCATACGCAGGAGTATCTACAGCCATTCTTATATTTACCAAAACAGAGCATGGCGGAACTGATAATGTCTGGTTCTACGACATGACAGCAGACGGATTCAGTCTTGATGATAAGCGCTCTCCTATATCTGACAATGATATTCCTGATATTATTGAAAGATTCGGACATCTTGACAAGGAAGCAGACAGAAAGAGAACAGACAAGTCGTTCATGGTTCCTAAGAAAGACATTGTCGCCAACGACTACGACCTTAGTATTAATAAATATAAAGAAGTTGAGTATGTAGCAGTTGAATACCCGCCAACAGAGGAAATTATGGCTAATATCCGTGAACTTGAGATGCAGATTGGCACGGAGATGGATGAGTTGGAGAAGTTGTTGGGGTTATAAAATAAAGAAAGGTAATACAAATTCGGATTTGTAGGGATGAGGTAGATGAAATATAAATTAAAAGATGTTTGTAATTTTTATAGCGGAACAGGATTTCCAACAAAATATCAAGGTGAGATTGAAGGAGATTATCCATTTTATAAAGTGGGAGATATTGCCAATAATGTTATCGCAGGGAATATATATTTAGCAATGTGTAATAACTATGTTTCTATAGATACAGTCAAAAAGATTAAAGGTTGTGTATTGCCACCTAATACTGTTGTTTTTGCTAAAATTGGGGAGGCATTGAAGCTTAATAGAAGAGCAATTACTAGTTGTGCGTGTTTAATTGATAATAATGCAATGGGAATAGCACCAAAGGAAGATACATTAAGAATACAATATTTCTATTTTTTTATGAAAAATCTGAAAATGCAAGTGTTGGCAGAGTCAACAACAGTTCCTTCAGTTAGAAAAACTATTTTGGAAGACTATGAGGTAGAAATACCATCATTGAATATACAGGAAGAAATAGAAAGTAGATTAACAATAATTCAGGATATTATAGAAAAGCGAAAAAAAGAATTATCATTGTTGGACAATCTCATCAAAGCCCGATTTGTCGAGATGTTTGGTGACCAGGAATATGAGAAAAAACGACTCATTGAATTGATTCAAGAAGGGGCAGGATTATCCTACGGAATAGTTGTACCTGGTGATAATGTTAAAGATGGTATTCCGATGATAAGACCTTCAGATTTTAAAAATGGAAGTTTGAGTTTAGACAATGTTTATAGGGTTGCCTCAGAAATAGAATGTAAGTATAAAAAAACAAGGCTGTTTGGAGATGAGATTTTAGTACAAGTAATTGGACAACCTGGACAAGTAATGCTTAGCAATGAGAGATGTAAAGGAATGAATGTTACTAGAAATTTGGCAGTAATAAGAATTGACAAGGATAAGGCAAACAGATTGTTTATAAGCCATTATTTATCTACAGAAGAAGCACAGTTTTTCATGTTTGGTTCAACAAATCAGTCAACTCTAAAACAATTGCCTCTTAATAAGTTAAAAGAATTACCAATACCGATTGTTCCAGTGAGTAAACAAAATCAATTCGCAGACTTCGTCAACCAAGTCGACAAATCAAAAGTTGTCGTACAAAAGGCATTAGATGAAACAAAATTATTATTTGATTCATTAATGCAGAAATATTTTGGGTAAAAGAAAGGAAGAAGAGTATTGGGAGAAGATAACAAAATACAATTATTTGAAAATCAGCCTATTAGGACTGCATGGAATGAAGAATTAGAAGAGTGGTATTTTTCCATAATTGATGTAGTGGCAGTATTAACTGAAAGTAAGGATGCAAATGCATATTGGAGAAAATTAAAACAAAGGTTGATTAAAGAAGGAAATGAAACCGTGACAAATTGTCACGCTTTGAAAATGAAAGCAGCTGATGGAAAGAGAAGGCTGACAGATGTTGCAAACACAGAACAGTTATTGCGAATAATTCAATCCATTCCATCAAAGAAAGCAGAACCTTTTAAACTGTGGTTAGCACAGGTTGGAAGAGACAGGATTGAAGAAATAATTGATCCAGAATTAACAATTGATAGAGCTTTGGAAACATATGCAAAGAAGGGTTATCCAGCGGATTGGATTAATCAGCGATTACAGACTATTCGTGCCAGAAAAGAGCTGACAGATGAGTGGCAGTCTCATGGAGTTCAGAAGGGAAAGGAATATGCAATTCTTACAGATGAAGTTACGAAAGCATGGTCAGGAATGAGTACTCGTCAATATAAGAATTATAAAGGCTTAAAGAAAGAGAACCTTCGTGACAATATGAGTACATTGGAACTTGCACTTAATA
>ERZ1027225.870-NODE-870-length-12207-cov-5.557521_pt1 | contig 12207 bp, 8 predicted proteins | sample MGYA00519479_ERZ1027225 | MGnify/ENA primary metagenome ERZ1027225 (study PRJEB26926, sample SAMN06164471) | human gut metagenome | biome: ENVO:00009003; feature: ENVO:2100002; material: ENVO:00002003 | host: Homo sapiens | place: USA | collected 2012 ... | reverse complement strand
AGTCGTCGGCAGCGTCAGATGTGTATAAGAGACAGGATATATGCCGGTCAGCACGGCGTTCGGGTTGGCATGATAAAACGGAAATACGATCTGCATGAGGATCACGCCCACCAGCGCCGCCAGCAGATTGGACAGCGGTCCGGCAAGGGATGTCCAGATAATGCCCTTTCGTGGATGGTTCATCCGAGCCGGGTTGATCGGTACCGGCTTTGCCCAGCCGAAACCAGTCAGCAACAGCAGCACCGCACCAAACGGATCCACGTGCGCCAGCGGATTCAGCGTCAGCCGTCCGGCAGCCTCGGCGGTGTCATCACCGCACTTCCGTGCCACCCAGCCGTGTGCAAACTCGTGCAGCGGCAACACCAGCAGCACGATCACGATACGTGCCAGGATCTCATAGCGGTTCAGATTTGTAAAGCTGCTTAGAATTCCCATGTTTTCAATCCTTTCTGTAATCCGGAACAATGCCACACTGCGCCGTTTCTCCGGGCAGTGCCGTCCACAATGTGTTCCTTTTATTATACATGATTTTGCGTCAAATTTCAAGTGTATTTTGCCCTGCGGCATAAAATTTACAAGATCCCGGTGTGATTTTCTGGATGCTGTAACGCAGGTTATTTCCAATCCATTCCGTTTATAAATCAAATACATCAAATTATTTTTCTATCTTGCATCTTGTCCTATGCTTTTTTAAGATTTTACGCACAAGAATATTTTTTTCAAAGAATCCGAAAAAAAGCTTGCATTTTGCCGCAGAATTTGATAAAATAGATATGTTAGTTTGCGGACTGCTATACCCCGGTACGGCAGTTGGCAGCAATGCTAGGATGAGGAGGTGCAGTAGAATGGCAAAGTGTGAAGTTTGCGGAAAGGGTGTTACTTTTGGTATCAAGGTATCTCACTCCCACAGACGGTCTAACAGAACATGGAAGCCGAACGTAAAGCGTGTAAAAGCGATTGTGAAGGGTACTCCTTGTCATGTATACGTTTGCTCCAGATGCCTGCGTTCCGGCAAGATCGAGCGTGCGTAAGCATTCTTTAGACAGTTGAATATGAAAGTCAGCCGAGATCTGCGATAGAAATTGTCGCCGGATTTCGGTTTTTCATTTTTTTGTATCCAAACCAAACAGAAAAGCCGCCGTCCGGTCAGTTTCAGCACCGGGCGGCGGCTTTTTGTCAGCAGTTACTTGGCCTCATTCACCAGTTTCCGCAGTTCCTGATAGGACGGTTTCAGTTTGTGATAGAGTTCCTTCACCTGCTTGCCGTCATGACAATGCCGGTACAGCAGGTTGTTCAAAGTCAGCAGATCCGGAGAGGCAGCCAGAATCGCACAAATGCGGTTCACAGTTCGCTTGTCGTCCAGATCCAGCAGCTCCCGAACCTCGGACTGCATTTCCTTGCGGAACATCGCCACAGAGTTGTTTCTCTTCTTCCGAGGTGTTTCCGGTACGTTTTCTTCTTCCGCAGAAGTCGTATCCGCCGTCTCCTCCGCAGTCTCTGTCAACATCTGCTCTGCATCCGTTTCGGGAACGCCTTCCAGCGCATTCTCGATGGTGGTACAGATCGCCAGGGACGCTTTTCCCGTTTGCAGGTACTGGTCAAAGAACGTCAGATCCAGGTCGAAGTCTGTGTCCTTGCTGATGATATACAGCGGTTCCTTGGGACGGCTGCCCACCAGGTAACCGATATACATGGAAAGCTGGAGATCCAGTGCGTTTTTCACCGTGTTCTTCCGGGTGGAAAGCGCAGTCACCTCCATCAGCCGCAGCTTTGCCTTGCAGGAGATCAGACGCTGGTGCAGTTCAAAGGTCAGCCCGCAGCGGTTCTGGGTGTAGAAGATCACCACCTCATCCCGCTGTGACAGACGTTCCAGACCAGTCAAACCCTCGATATAGACGTTTTCATAGTCGATCAGATAAGTTGCCATAAGATTCCCTCCTTTCCGATAAAAATGCAATGGTGCGATAAGAGCCTGCCTCGCATTCATCCAAAGGAACACGGGACAGGCTCTGGGCAACGGACTGCATTCCCAGGCTTGTCTCCATGAGATATAAAAAAAGAGAACGCCTTTGCGTTCTCATTCTCATGGAGGCGCCATCCAGATTTGAACTGGAGAATCAGGGTGTTGCAGACCCTTGCCTTACCACTTGGCTATAGCGCCATTTGGAGCGGATTACGAGGCTCGAACTCGCTACCTCCACCTTGGCAAGGTGGCGCTCTACCAGATGAGCTAAATCCGCACTGGCGATCTGGATGGGAGTCGAACCCACGACCTCTGCCGTGACAGGGCAGCGTTCTAACCAACTGAACTACCAGACCGTATGGTGGAAACTATAGGGCTCGAACCTATGACCCTCTGCTTGTAAGGCAGATGCTCTCCCAGCTGAGCTAAGCTTCCATTTCAGCGACGTGTTCTATTATAGCACATCTTTTCCCACGCCGCAAGGCATATCCGCAATATTTTTCAAAATGTTCACATATGGCATAAACAAAAACTGCCCGTACCAAAACGGTACAGGCAGTCGGTCTGCAAATTCGATGCAGTTTTGCTGCTTACATACCAGTTACGTTGAAAGTAACTTCGATGGTTGTCCAGTCGCCGATAGCAGACGGATCCAGGATAGTTGCAGAATAATCGGACTTGTTTGCCAGATCTGCAATGTTGCCCTCTGCACTTCTTGCATCGCCCGGCAGGCTGTCGTCCGGTACCCACTCATTAAAGATGTTGGAACGAACGTTGGAGTGCTTGGTGCCGTCGATCTCGGTGTCCTCGGTGTTGGTGAAGCTCTTCTTGGTCAGCGGGATCTCTGTGCCGTCAACCTTAACGGAAGTAACGTCGATCACTGCGTTCGGTGTTGCGGTTGCGCCGTCCATGATCTGTACTGCCATGAAGGAAGTGCCGTTTGCGATCAGTTCGCCGTTGATGTCGCCGGTCGCATCGTAGCGGACAGCGTTGGTGTCAACGGTTACGCTGACAGTGTATTCGCCGTTGCCGGTGATCGGAGCAACGCCTGCGTCATAGCACAGATAGTCCGCATCGCTGCCGGTGTACTGAAGCCACCACTGACCGTCAGCCATGCTCAGATAAGCTTCGCCAGCCTGCGGTACGACTGCCTCTTCGAAATCGCCGGTCTGTACCTGCTGCGGTGCAGAGCTTTCGTCTTCATCTGCGGCGGATTCCTCAACGGAATCTTCGCTGGACTCCTCACTGGATTCTTCGCTGGATTCTGCCTTGCTGCTGGATTCCTTGGAATCTTCCGAGCTGCCGCAGGCAGTGAATGCTGCGGTCATCATTGCGGATGCCAGCAGGAATGCCAGGATCTTCTTTGTCTTTAACATAAGTGTTTTCCTCATTTCTTTCCATGGAAAACAGATTCTGCTTTCCGGAAGTCTTTCGTTCAGGCGACCTGTATCTGGCACAGGTCTGCACATTATCTATGATACTCGATTTTTTCCCCGGATGCAAGATGCTTTTTACACAAATTTCACCTTTGCTGCAATGCCACAATTTGTGCAAATTCCACCACAGGCAGGAAATTTCCCGGCGCACCGCCGCATTTCCTGCACCCTGCGGCATGGGAAATGGATTTTCTCTATTATAATAGTATAGCATCCGGGTATGAAAAACGGCACGTACCTGCATACGTGCCGTCTGGAGCGAGCGACGAGAATCGAACTCGCAACCTCAGCTTGGGAAGCTGATGTTTTGCCACTAAACTACGCTCGCATCATCAGAACGCCGTCCAATGATACAAAAATGGAGCTGGAAACGTGACTTGAACACGCGACCTGCGCATTACGAATGCGCTGCTCTACCAACTGAGCTATTCCAGCACCGGTATGAATTTATGACAACTGGTACAGCGCAGAGAATACCCCACGTTCTGTACCATTTTATTATACCACAAATTCTCCGTTTGTCAAGAGGTTTCAAAAAAATTCTCAGAAAAATCAAAAAAACGATTGAAATTGCCGGGAAGATGTGCTATAATGATAGGGTACTGTAAAAATGCCGTCAGTCGGACAGGCATTCCCCCTGCAGATCCTGCACTTTTCTGCAAAAAAGTTGAAAAAACAATTGAAATCGCAGAAAAGATGTGTTATAATAGGGTGAAAAGCATCATTTTGACTTCATAAAAAGGTAGGTAGCATTATGAAAAAGAAATCCAAATCCATCCTTGCTGTCGTTCTGGCAATCCTGCTGATCCTGGTGGTCGCAGTGTCCCTGACCACGAACATTCTGTTTTCCCGGAAAGATACGCCGAAGATCTTCGGCCACTACATCTATCTGATGGAATATGACACCATGGAGGCAGGTGCCGCCGCAGTTGCCACCGGCACAACGGATCTGAATGCTGCCGGCACGGTAGACAGTGAAAGCGCAGCAGCGTCCATTCACAAGCACACTGCCGTCATTGCCACCGCTTATCAGGAATCCGACCCCATCGCCAAGAACAATGCGGTTCTGTGCGTCCTGGCGCCGGATGACACCTCCACTGACATCGACTCCGACCGTGTGGCTGTCCGCCGCATCTACAACATCGAACAGGACGAGACTGGCGTACTGAAATACTATCCCACTACCATGAAAACCAACGACGTAGGAACAGAACCGCCCATCACCGTGGACAGCATCCTGGGCAAGTGCGCTTATGAAAGCGGCGAGCTGTACAGCTACGTGACATTTGCTACCGGCGTTCCGGGTATCCTGACCCTGCTGGTACTCCCCAGCGTGATCCTGGTCATCATGCTGATCGTTGCCATTGCACGTGCCAACGGCAAGCACGACGACGAGTATACCTTTGAAGAAAACTACGATGAAGTTTACAGCGAAGATTCCTACGATGACGACGATTCCGCTTATGATGATGAGGAACTGGGCGGACGTTCTCCTCTGTTCCGTCCGTCTGAGAACACTGCGCAGAGCCGTTCATTTGAGCAGAAGCGTTCTTCTATCGCTGAAAACTTTGAGCGCAAGCAGGTCAACCCCAACTCTCCGTATCAGAAGGCACGCACCATGCAGTTCAAGGCACAGCATGACGTACCGATCTACACCAATCCGGCAGATCAGATCCCGCTGGGCGGCGCAGGACAGAACAGCCAGCCCACCGGAAACACCGGCACCTATGAGGGCGCACACGCAGGCAGCGTTTCCAACACATCTACATTTGGCACACGCAGCAATCTGAACAGCACCGATACCTTCCGGACACCGCCGATCGAGAACAACATCCCGGATGAGACCGCAGCTCCGGTTCCCACTTACCGTGGCAGCCACGAGGCAAGCTCTCCGGAAGAGGCACGGAACCTGGGTGACACACCATTCCGCAGCAGCCGTGCAGCAGCACCGGAACAGAAACCGGCAGCTCCGGCAGTACCGAAAACCCGTGAGGACAAGATCGCAAGCGCATCTGTGGATGAACTGCTGGCAATGATCGAGGACGAAAAGAAAAAGCTGTAAGCAGCTTTTCGAAAATACAAGCGGAAAATAGAAAACCGGAGAGGGCGAAATGCTCTCTCCGGTTTTTGTTATGTCATATCTTCTTCTGTTATCCCAATTCCTCTTCCAGCAGGATCATCTGCTCCATAGTCTCATCCATCTGCACACGCAGTTCCTCCATGCGCTGGCACTTCTCCTGCATCAGCTGGTAGTCACTGCACACCGCCTCGTCCGTCAGCTCTGCGGTAAGGGTGTCCAGCTCTTCCTGCATCTTGTCCAGCTGCTGTTCCAGGCTACGCAGGTCGGCACGCATTTTCGCCTGCTGCGCACGCTGTTTCTTGGAACGGTACGCCGGCTTTTCCGCAGGCTTTCCGCCGGATTCGGCTGTCTTTGCCGCCGGCGTCTCCTCCGGTTCGGGCTGTTTCTGCTGCGCCTCCAGCCACTTCTGGAATCCGCCCTGGTAGGTGACAGCGCCGTCCGCTTTCAGTTCCAGGATGTGGTCTGCCACCTTATCCAACAGATACCGGTCATGGGAGACAAACAGCAGCGTCCCCGTAAAGGACTGCATTGCCTCTTCGATGACCTCTTTCATGGCAATATCCAGGTGGTTGGTGGGTTCGTCCAGAATCAGCACGTTGCCGTGTTCCAGCATCATCACCGCAAAGCAGACCTTTGCACGCTCGCCGCCGGAGAGAACGCCCACCGGTTTGAACACGTTTTCCCCGGTCAGACGCACCTGCCCCAAAAGCTTGCGCACTTCCAGGTCTGTCCAGGACGGTACACGGTCGTGAATCTCCTGCATTACCGACTTTGCCGGATGCAGGTTGGTGCTTTCCTGCTCGAAATAGGAGATCTTGATGTTGCTGGTCCAGCGGACTTTTCCCTGGTGGGGCAGCTTGTTTTGCAAAATCTTCAGCAGGGTGGATTTCCCGATGCCGTTATCCCCGATAATGCCCCATTTTTCGCCACGACGCACCTCAAAGGACAACTCCGGCAGCAGGGTCTTTCGCTCTGCACCCTCGCCCACGGAAATGTCGATATTCTGCACTTTCAGCACTTCCTGCGGCGGCTCGATCTCATAGGTGAACTGCACCCGTGCCTGTTTCTGGGCAGAGACCGGCTTTTCGATGCGCTCCATCTTTTCCAGCTGTTTCACCCGGCTCTGTGCGCTCTTCGCCGTAGATGCCCGGGTGAGGTTACGTGCCACGTAGTCCTCCAGCTTGGCGATCTCCTTTTGCTGCATCTCGTATTCTTTCCACTGGCGTGCCACAGCCGCCTCTTTCAGCTGGGTAAAGGTGGTGTAGTTGCCCTTGTACCGTGTCAGCGTGCCACGCTCGATCTCGCAGATGCTGGTGCAGAGACGATCCAGGAAGTAGCGGTCATGGGACACCAGCAGCAGTGCGCCCTTGTAGTCCTTGAGGTAATCTTCCAGCCACATCACGGTTTTGAAGTCCAGGTGGTTGGTCGGCTCGTCCAAAATCAGCAGGTTCGGCGCTTCCAGCAGCAGCCGTGCAATGGCAAGCCGTGTCTTTTCGCCGCCGCTGAATCCGGAGATCACCCGGTCATAGGTCTCCTGTCCGAATCCCATACCGTTGAGGACGGTGCGTATTTTCACGTCGATCTGATAGCCGTCGTTGTCCTCGAACCAGGTTTGCAGGCGGTGGTACTCCTCTGCTGCAGACATATCCCCGGACTGCATCTGCTCTTCCAGCTGGTGCAGGCGTTCCTGGGTGTCCAGCAGCGGACGGAACACGCTGCGCATCTCCGCCCAGACCGTGCTTTCCCGATCCAGACCGCCCATCTGTTCCAGGTAGCCGATACTGGTCTTGGCGGACTTGGCAATTTCGCCGTCGCCCTCCAGCAGATGGTCGGGCAGTTCCTGTCCCGTCAGAATGCGCAGCAGGGTAGATTTTCCGCAGCCGTTCACACCCACAAGCCCGATCCGGTCGTGGTCTTCTACCGTCAGAGAGACGTGGGAGAGAACCTGTCTGCCATTATAAAATTTATGGATATCTGTCATGCGTAACAGCATATTGTCTTTTCTCCTTGTTGTGATTGAGATTGCTTTTGGGCAACACTATTTTTATTGTAGCATATTTTCCGGAAAATTACAACCTGTTTTTTTGAATGGCTGCGCAGGTCAATTTTTCCCTGCCGAAAAGTCTCCTCTGTCGGTGGATATGTCCGACATCAATCGGGTAAGATATCATTTTAGAACATATCCCCCTGTTCAAGGTGAACTCTTTTCGAATATCTCCCACAACAGAAAAGAAAAAGCACCCCGTGAGTCTCTCACAGAGTGCTTTGTGTGGTTAAAAGAAAAACCACCCAGCCGTCTTGCAGCGAATAAAACCAAGCTATAATAGCAAGGTGGGTATCTTCCCTTCCGCTTCACGCTCCCTTCGTCCGTTACGGTCATTGCCGTAAACAGGAGGTCTGCAATCCACAGACGGAGTCAGATTCCCTTTCAAGGAGTGTTGGATTATAAAAACCGCAATGTCTCGAACTGGGCAGTAGTTTTCACTTTTTCAGAACTGATGTTTCAGTTTCTATGTTTATTATAACACGATCTTTCACAAAAATCAATAGGAATTTTGTGAAAATTTTTCTGGTCGGTTTGTGGAAAACGGCAGTTACTGTGCGTCCTGCTCTTCTTCCTCATCCTCATACAGATCGCTCAGATACTGGATGAACAGATTGCCGACTGCATCGTATTCGTCATCGTCCTCGATGGTGCAGAGCATTTCCTCACCGTCTACCATCTCACGTTTCAGTACAACGAATTCGCCGTCATCTTTCAGCAGATCTTCTTCGTTCTCATAGTACGGGATCAGTGCGCAGTAGTTTGCGCCCTCGTATTCCATCTCGCCCAGGACCTCAAACTCCTGTTCGTTTCCCTCTTCGTCTTCCAGGGTATACAGCATTCCCTGCATACTCTCATCCAGCATATTTTCCTCTGCCATGGGTAAAACTCCAATCTGCCATAGCGGCGTTTGTTCCGGGATCTTGGAAAACACTGAATAAAGCCCGCCTGACGGCTTTGCACGCAATCTGCGTGCAGTGTTTCCCTTGTTCCCGCTCTCATTATACATGATTTTCCGGGATGTGTCAATAGACGTTTTTTGTCTCCGCTCAGTCTACCATGCCACGGAGGATCCAGTCGTACATTCCCTGGTACTGCAAAGCGGAGCTGCTCCAGGAGAAATCCTGCTCCATGCCACGGCGGACGATATCATCCCAGTCCTCACGGTGGTCGAAGTAGATCTTCTTCGCATAGTTGATGGTGTACAGCAGATCGTCTGCGTTGTAGTGGGCAAAGGTAAAGCCTGTGCCGGTCTTTTCATATTCGTTGTAAGGTACGACAGTGTCCTTCAGACCGCCGGTCTCCCGAACGATCGGCACCGTGCCGTAGCGCAGGGAAATCAGCTGGGTCAGACCGCACGGCTCAAACCGGGACGGTACCAGCATAGCATCTGCCGCAGCATACAGCTTGTGCGCCAGCGGATCAGAATAGAAAATATTTGCCGAAACACGATCCGGATATTTGTTCTGATAATAGCGGAACATATTCTCATAGCGAGCCTCGCCTGTACCAATGATAACGAACTGGGTGAATTCGTCTGTAATGCGGTCGGCGATCCAGTCCACCAGATCCAGACCCTTCTGGTCGGTCAGACGGGAGATAATGGCGATCATGAACTTGTTCTCGTCCTCCGGCAGTCCCAGTTCTTTCTGGAGCGCCAGCTTCGCCTGCTTTTTCTTTTCCACAGCATCCTTGACGGAATAGTGTACGTCGATCTTCTTATCGGTCTGCGGATTGTATACCTCATAGTCGATGCCGTTCAGAATGCCACGGAGCGAACGGGAACGTGCGCAGAGCAGACCGTCCAGCTGTTCGCCGTAATACGGTGTCTTGATCTCTTCGGCATAGGTCTCGCTGACGGTGGTGATATAGTCTGCATAGACCAGACCGCCTTTCAGCATATTGGCATCGCTCTTGAATTCCAGCTTATCCGGCGTGAACATATAATCCGGCAGGTTGGTGTTATAGACAAAGTGACGGATGTCCCACACGCCCTGGAATTTCAGATTGTGGATGGTCATGATGCTCTTGGTTCCCCAATAAAAGCTGTGGGTCGCAAAGGTGCTTTTGAGGAATACGGGGATCATGCCGGTCTGCCAGTCGTGGCAGTGAATGATGTCCGGATGGAATCCGATCACCGGCATTGCCGCCAGGACAGCCTTTGAGAAGAAGATAAAGCGTTCAATGTCCCACTGGGTGGAGTCGCTGTAGGGACGGTCACACTTGAAGTAATATTCGTTGTCGATAAAGTAGAAATGCACGCCCTCATAGACGTATTCCATAATGCCTACGTGTACATTCTCCACGTGTCTGCCATAGTCCATGTAGAAGTGGCTGACATAGCGGAACTGACTCCGGTATTCCCACGGGATGCAGGTATAATTCGGAATGATAACACGGACATCGTACTCGCTGCGGTCCAGACTCTTGGGCAGTGCGCCGACTACGTCTGCCAGACCGCCGGTTTTAATGAAAGGGACGCATTCAGAGGCAGCAAACAAAATATTTTTCATGATCCAATCTACTGTGCCGAAAAGCGGCACATACTCCTTTCCTATGTATCGCAGAAAGCACGCCTTTTTGCGGCGCTTTCTATTTGCAGTGTCTGTGCGGCGGCAGTTCCGCCCATGCACAGTTTTTTCCTACTCCTCTATTATACTCTTTTTCGGGCAGTTCGTCAAGGGATTTCGCAAAAAATGAGAAAACATTTCCACAAAAAACTGTCGTAATTTGTAGGTGTTACACAAGATGCAGGAAAGTGTCGAGTTGAAATTGTATAAAATTCCGCAGAAAACAAAGGATATCTGTGACAGGCGGCACGTTCGGAAGCGCCGCACAGAGAAAGGAGCGAGATCATGCAGCAGCTGAAAAATCGTCTGGCATTCCTGCGTCTGCTGTTGGTGCTGCTGTTCTGCACAGCGGCAGTATATCTGGCATGGCTGGTGCAGAAGCCGGAGCTGATACAGACCGCCGCCAGACAGGGCACGTATACCTGCACCGCCGGGACTGCCCGGGGGACGATCTACGACCGGAACGGCGTGCCGCTGGTGAATACCAAAACCGCCTGCATCGCAGTCGTCAGCCCTACGCCTGCGGCAGCCGAGGCACTGCTGTCCCACGTCACCGACACCGCAGCGTTTTATGAAAAGCTGGCACAGGGAATGCCGTTCACCTGCACGGTAGACACGGCGGACATCGACTGCCCGGATGTGACCATACTGCAGATCCCCCAGCGCAGCACGTCGCCACAGCTTGCCCAGCACGTGATCGGCTATACCCGGGAGGGCAGCGGCGTAGCAGGACTGGAAAGCGCCTATGATGCCATCCTGCACAGTGTGGATTCCCAGTGGAGCGTGACCTTTTCGGTAGACGGCACAGGCACGCCCCTTGCCGGAGAGCCGAAACAGATCCGCTACGGCGCAAATCCCACCGCAGGCATTATGACCACCCTGGACAGCCGCATCCAGCGCATCTGCGAATCCGCCGGCAGCGGACTGGAAAAGGGCTGTATCGTGGTCATGGACGTGGAAAGCGGCGACATTCTGGGGCTTGCCAGCTTTCCCGGTTATTCTGCCGACTCCCTGGGCGATGCCGTCAGCGACCCCGACAGCCCTATGATACAGCGTGCCTTGTATGCGTATCCGGTTGGGTCGATCTTCAAGCTGGTGACGGCGGCGTGTGCCTTTGACCAGGGCGTGGGCTACAATTTCACCTGGGACTGTGACGGGGCGATCTCTGTGGGAACGCAGCGCTTTCGCTGTCACGAATTGCAGGGACACGGCGTGCAGCATATGGCAGATGCCATGCGCAGTTCCTGCAACCCCTATTTCATTGCCTTGGGACAGGCGCTTTCCGGGTCAGACCTGCTGCAAACGGCAAAGTCCCTGGGATTCGGCACGGAGATCATGCTGACCTCAAACATGATCGCATCCGGCGGCACGCTGCCTACGTTACAGCAGCTGAAACTTCCGGCGGAACAGGCGAACTTTTCCTTCGGGCAGGGCGTTCTGACGGCATCGCCCCTGCAGATCGCCAGAATGACCTGTGCCATCGCCAGAGACGGCACGCTCCCGGCAGTGCGGCTGGTGCGTGGTGTCACGGATGACGGCAGGACGGTGCTGCGGGAAGAGCGTGGCATCCCGGAATCGGGAATTGCACCGGAAACAGCGGCATTTCTCCGCCGGCTGATGTGTTACACTGCCGCCGACGAGGACTTCCAGGGCAGACCGGCGCACGTCTCTATGGGTGCGAAAACCTCCACCGCCCAGACCGGGCGCTGTGACGTTGACGGGACCGAGTACTGTCACGGCTGGGTAACGGCATTTTTCCCGGCGGAACAACCGAAATATGCGGTGACTGTTCTGGCAGAGGACGGCGGCTATGGAAATCAAGCCGCATCGCCCATTCTCCGGCAGATCACAGGAGCGATCATGCAGGTGGAATAAGAACAGCACTGCACACAAAAACACCGCACCGTTCTTCGGATGTTTCCGAAAAGCGATGCGGTGTTTTGATTTGACAAATTTTGATGCGTCTGGTATAATGGTTAATCGAGGGCATACCTGAAACGGTAGGCGGTCGATTCCAGCTCCCGGAAGGGAGTGAGTGCAAATGAACATAGACATTCTCGTCAAGTGCATTAGCATGGTTTGCGAAGTATTCAAAGCATATCTTGCTTACTTAA
>ERZ1027225.867-NODE-867-length-12261-cov-4.149435_pt1 | contig 12261 bp, 7 predicted proteins | sample MGYA00519479_ERZ1027225 | MGnify/ENA primary metagenome ERZ1027225 (study PRJEB26926, sample SAMN06164471) | human gut metagenome | biome: ENVO:00009003; feature: ENVO:2100002; material: ENVO:00002003 | host: Homo sapiens | place: USA | collected 2012 ... | reverse complement strand
TCTCGTGGGCTCGGAGATGTGTATAAGAGACAGGTTTCGTACCGCCGGTATCGGCTCCGCCGAGCAGTGCGGTGGCAGCCGCCACGCCGGCGGCATTGTTCGAGTACTCCGAACGCGGGAAGGTCATACGGCGCACCTGGACGTTGGTATCGACCTTGCCGCCGCTGAGGTTGTTGACGATCGGGATCACCTTGGGGTAGCCCGTGCGGCGGAATTCCGACCAGGCTTCCTGCCCGTTGGGGAACATGGCGATCCACTTCTGCGTGATGATCCGTTCGAGTTTCTCCTCGTCCCCGGCGCCGGCATTCCATTTCGGGGAGACGGACGAAGGTTTCGAAGCGTTGTATTTCGTCGAGGCGGCCGAAGCGTCCTCGAATGCCTGGGGTTCGCTCGCACTCTCGGCATAGGTGGCCGCAGCGGCCGCGGTAAGACCGCGTTCGAGGAACGACAGTTCGATACCCGTCTTGTAGAACGATTCGTCGTCACCACCCATGTCCCAGCCAAGCATGGCGCCTTCGGCCCGCAGGAAAGCGGCCTCGGAAGCGAGGAACCACACGACGGGCGTATCCTTGGCGACGTTGGGCACCGAAAGTCCGGTATAGTCCGCCTTCAGCATCGAGCTGAGACCGCTGCGGACACCGTGGTACTTGCCATCCTCGCAGGTTTTGAAATAGGCCGGCAGGCGCGGATCGGCGTAACCGTTCATATAAGCGTCGATGGTCGCACCCATACGAGTATCGTTATAGGCGTTCCACACCTCTTCGAGCGGATTGTATACCTGTACCGAACCGGAACTCTTGAGCCACGCACCGTCGTCCGAAGCGGTCATCACCCCGTCCCTGACGGCTTCCTCAGCATAGGTTCGGGCAAGAGCAGGTTCGACGAAACGGATGCGCATGGCCATGCGGAGCTTGACCGAGTTGGCCAGCTTGAGCCATTTCGTATAGTCGCCCTGGTAAACGGCGTCGACCTTCTGCAACGGCCTGGCGTCGGCGGCATTGGCCGCATACTCCTTGAGCACCACGATGGCGGCATTCAGATCCGTGAGAAGGTTTTTGTAGACGGTCTCCTGCGATTCGTAGGGGTTTTCGGTCTGGCCGAAATTCGAAACGGGGATCGGGCCGTAGATGTCGGTGGTACGCTGGAGGGCCATCACCTTGATGACCTCGGCAACGGCAAAGACGTCGTCGGTAACCTGCCCGTTCTGGTAGGCGTACTTGAGGTTGAGCCATGCAGGCATCACATTGGTGAAAGCCACCGAGAAGGGCACGTTGTTATAGTCCGTACCGTCGAGGTCGTAGGTACAGGTATAGCTGCCGCCGTTGAAGGCCTGGATCGGGGAGAGATAGCCGCCGAAGGCGTCGCCCATCAGGTTGCAAGCGCGCTGGAACTCGTTGGCCCCCACGTCGCTGCACGGGATCACGGCATCCATTTGCATGGTGGTGATGTAGGTCTTCTTGTCGACCGACTGCACCGCATCGGGATTGGTGTTGAAGGATTCGAAGTCCCCGGTACAGGCGGCAAGCGCCGCAGCGGCGAAAAATCCTATTGTATGATTGAATCGTTTCATTGGTCTGAAATTTTAGAATTGGAGTCTTACGCTGAAACCGATGGTACGGGCGCTGGGCTGCATGAAATAGTCGAGCCCCTGGTAATAGGTACCCGTGGACGCGGTGATCTCGGGATCGAACGGCGCCTTGTTGTAGAGCATCCACAGGTTGCGGCCGACGAGCGACACGGTCATGCCGATCTTGTCGTTGAACCACCTGGAAGGAAGGTCGTAGCCCAGAGTAAGTTCACGCAGGCGGACGTTGGTCATGCTGTAAACGTAGTGTGAAAGCATCGAAAGCCCGTTGCCGTTGTTGGCGTAGAAGACCCTGGCATCGGGGACTTTCTGATCCTCGGAGATCCAGACACCGCCGTTTTCCCGGGCATCGGCCGAATCCTGCGAGGCACCCCAGCGATCCATCAGGGCCTGCGTCGCCGAAACGCCCTGGCCGCCGATGCGGGCATCGAACAGCACGCCGAGGTTCACGCCCTTGTAGGAGAACCGGTTGTTCCACCCCAGGCGGAAGCGGGCTTCGGTATTGCCGCCGTAAAGCCACGTATTGGGATCGGTGGTGACGGTATTGGTATTGGGGTCGACATAGATGCGTCCCTGGTCGTCGGTCTTGAGCCCCGTCACGTAGAAGTCGCCGATCGAACCGCCTTTTTTGACCTTCATGCGGTAGCCGCCGTAGTCCATGTTCACCTCGTCGACAGTCACCAGGTTACCGGCCACGTCGCGCGTGCCTTCGGGAACCAGCTCCTTCACCTCGTTGCGGTTCATCGAGAAGTTGACATTGGTCGACCACGAGAAGTCGCGCCACTTGTTCTTGTAACCCACGACCGCTTCGATACCCCAGTTGTTGACCTTGCCGGCATTGATATATGCCCGTTTGTAGCCGGTGCTGGGCGGTGCATCGTAGCTAAAAAGCTGGTTGTAGGTGTTGGTATTGTAATAGGTCACGTCCGTCCAGATCTTGTTGCCGAGGAACTTGGCGTTCAGGCCCACTTCGAACGACTTGGTGCGCTCGGGCGTAAGGTTGACAGCCGGGGCATAGGAGTCCGACGAAACGATACCGCCCGTCTGCAAGGGCGTATTGACACCGGTAATAAACCGCTGCGGGGCGTTACCCACCTCGGCATAGGAGGCACGCACCTTGAGGAACGAAATGCCGGCTTTGGAAAGGTCGGCCATCGACGAGATGACGGCCGAAAGGCCCACCGACGGGTAGAATATGTTCATATGGGGCGTGAAGGCCAGCTGCGACGCCCACTCGTTGCGCGCCGTCACGTCGAGGTAGACCATGCCGTTATATCCCAGCTGGGCGGTGGCGTAGACGGCCTGCGTCTGGTCGTGGTAGCGGTCGGCGTAGGGTTTGGTCTGCGAATGGCTCATATCCACGTTGTAGACCGAGAACTTGTTGGCGAGGGTGGCCAGGTGGCCCTCGAAGCCTTCGCCGTCGTTCTTGTCATCGAGGATGCTCGCACCCAGGTTGAACGACAGGGAGAACTTGTCGTCGAAGAAACTCTTGTTGATCGACAGCAGGGCGTCGGCGTAGAGGTTGTTGTGGTGGATCTTGTTGTTCTGGTAGTTGCCGTATTCGGAAGCGAACAGCTTGTCGGACGAGGCATAGATCTTGCGCGTATAGTTCATCACCATGTTATCGGTGCGCACGCGCCCCGTGAGGGTGATCCAGTCGGCAATGTCCCACTTGAGCGTGGCGTTGAACGTATAGCGGTGCGCCGTATTCTCGAACAGCTCGCGGTTGGTAATCCACCAGGGGTTCTCGACGCCGGTGATGAACTCCAGGGGCCAGAACTGCTTCATATAGCCCGCCGTGGCGTCGTAACGCTCGTAAACCTCGTACTTGGAGATGTCGTCGCCGCGCGGGAAAAGGTAAATGGGAATCAGCGGGTTGTGGTAGAGGCCCTGCACGAGCGGGTTACGCTTGTACTGGCGCATGTAGGAAGCGCCCAGGTCGAGCGTCAGCTTGTCCTTGATGAGCTGCGTGGTATTGCGGAAGGTAAAGTTGTACCGGTTGTAGACGTTGTTGGGGATGATGCCGCGCGAATTGAGCGAAGCGGCCGAGAAATAGGACTGGTTCACGCGCGTACCACCCGAAACCGAGATCGCATTGGTCTCCTCGAAGCCGGTCTGGAAGAAATCCGAGGGGTCGTACGAGGTCGGGGTCGAGAGCTTCGTACCCCAGCTCATGGACGGTGCCGTAGCTTCGGTGCCGTAGGTGTTCTGGAACTGCGGCATGACGAACGGCGACGAAAAGGTGGTGTTGTTGGCGTAGTTCACGCGCACACGCCCCTCCTCGCCCTTTTTGGTCGTGATGACGATCACGCCGTTGGCACCCTGCGAACCGTAGAGCGCGGCCGCCGTGGCGCCCGAAAGCACCGTCATGGATTCGATGTCCTCGGGGTTGAGGTTCGAGATACCCTCGAAATCGCCGCCGTCGGGCGTTTCGTAGGTACCCTCGGTCTGCGACGAACGCAGGTCGGGCATCGGGATACCGTCGATCACATAGAGGGCGTTGTTGTTGCCGCTGATGGACTTCACGCCGCGCATCACCACGCGTGTGGAACCGCCCACGCCCGAGGCGCTGGCGTTGATCTGAAGGCCGGCGACCTTGCCCGAAAGCGAGTTCATGAAGTTGGCGTCCTTGACCGTGTTGACGATGTCGCCCGCGACCTCCTGCACGTTGTAGGTCAGTGCTTTCTCCGACCTTTTGATGCCGAGGGCGGTAACCACCACGGCGTCGAGCACTTCGTTATCCTCGTGCATGACCACCGACAACGGGGCGGATCCCGAGACGGGAAGCTCCTGTTTGGTATAGCCGATGAGCGAAATTTCGAGCGTGTCCCCCGGTTTGGCCTGCGGAAGCGAGAAATTGCCGTCGACGTCGGCGGCGGCACCCGTCGTCGTACCTTTGATAAGCACGGTGGCGCCGACCAGGGGCATGCCCTTATCGTCCTTTATGACTCCGGTAACGCCGCCCTGGGCGCTGTGGGGGGGGGAATTTTTAGCTTTCTTCGAGAGTACGATGTGCTTGTCCCGAAGGGTATAAGCGATGTCGGAACCCGCGAAGAGCTTGTCCAACACGGCCTGCAGCGGTTCGTCGTGCGCCGAGAGGCTCACTTTGCGGTCGGTGTCGATGTCCGACGTATTGTAGACGAACGAACAGCCCGTCTGCTGCTGGATAGCCTGGAAAACCGTGATGACCGTCGCGTCCCGGGCATCGAGGCTCACACGCGAGAGGGCTTGCTGCGTCTGTGCCGCGGCAGAGGTGGCGCCGAAGCATCCCAGGAGCAGCATCGGGATAACGAACAGACAACGGAAACATGCCGTGACAACATGCCCTCCCCTGCCTGTCGCAAGGTTAGTTTTTTTCATGGATCAGATTTTAGGTTAGTTGTAATGGTTAGGTGTCGAAACAGGCCGCCACAGAGTGCGGCATCCGGGGGAAAGGACATTAATTTTCCATAGGCGGATCGAAAGATTTTAAGTTCGTATTCGGTTATCGTTCAGGGTTTGCGTAGAGTTCGATGTCGTTGCCGACGATCCTGTAATTGAATTTATAGGTCAGTTGCAATACGGACATGATGTGGTAGATGCCGTCCTCGACGCGGAAATTGCCCGAGAAGCGCATGTCGCGGAGCCGGTTGTCCATGAAGCGGATGTCGACGTTGTAGTAGCGCTTGAGCTCGGCGACGATCTCCCCGAAGGTATCGTGCTCGAAGCAGAAGCGGCCGTCGATCCAGTTGATCGAGCGTTCGGCCGAGGGGCAGTCGGTCAGGCGCATGGCGTGCGTCCGGGTGTCGAAAACCAGCTGCTGCGCGGGGTGCAGGCGCACCGAGGCCTGCTCGCGTCCCGAAGCATAGGCCTTGACGGCGCCTTCGAGCAGGACGGTGGTGACACGATGCTCGTTGTCGTCGTTGCGGATGTTGAAACGCGTGCCGAGGACTTCGATGTCCAGGCCGTTGGTCGACACGACGAACGGCGCCCGGCGGTCGTGCTCGACCTCGAAATAGGCTTCACCCTCCATCTTCACGCGGCGCTGGCGCGAAAAGAAGGGGGCGACGTACTCCACGCTGCTCGACGAATTGAGCCACACCTTCGTCCCGTCGGGCAGCACCACCTGCGACCGCTCGCCCAGCTGGGTGACGACGGTCACGGGCTGCGCCAGGCGCTTGGAAAGCAACACGGTCGTGAGCCCGCCGGCCAGGAGCACCGCGGCGATCACGGCCGCAGCGGCTATACGCACCGCGCTCCGGCGCAGGGAGATACGGCGTCCGGCGTGCATGCGGCGCTTGAACTGCCGGAGCGAACGCTCGACGTCGATACCGGCCGCGTCGTTGATACGGTCGCTGACATATAATATATAATAGACCTGGCCGAGCATCCTGCGGTTTGCGGCCGAGCGGTCGTACCACGCCTCTACGGCCGCCGCCTGCGCTGCGTCCAGCTCGCCCTTGAGGAAGGCTACCAATACCTCTTCGTCGATTTCGAAATTTGCCATGCTGTTTGCTTGTCTATAAAGTAATACAATCCGTCAGCAAAGGATGCTAACGGAACGGCGAAAAAAAATTCAGATTTCCTTATCAGGAGAGGTCAGGCCACAGCAACAGCACGAGCAGCGGCCAGTAATCGCTGAGCTCTTCGCGCAGCAGGCGAACCGTCTGCCCGATACGGTAATTGACCGTCTGCGGGGAGACGTTGAGGCGGACGGCTATTTCTTTGTGGGTCATACCTTCCAGGCGGTGCATACGGAAGGTCTGCCGGAATTCAGGAGGCATTTTGCGCAGAGCTTCGGTCAGCCGCTGCACCAGTTCGCCCTCGAGGTAGAAATCGGGGTCGTCGAACGTCTCTTCGTAGCGTTCGGCCAGCTGGCGGATGATGCGGTTCTTGAGCGTGTCGCGCAAGGCGCTGTTTAGCGACTTGTTCTTTACGATGGTGAACAGCAGCGATTTGAGCGGCATCTCGGGGATCAGCGAGGTGCGGTTTTCCCACACCCACATCAGGGTGTCCTGGACGAGTTCCTCGGCGCGTACCGGCGGCACGAAGCGCGTGGCATAGGTGCAGAGCGGTTTGTAATAGCGGCGGAAAAGCGCATCGAAACATTTTTCATCCCCCGCACGGAGCAATCCGACAACCGTGCGGTTGTCGTGTATGTCGATCGTATGCGCGTTATCTGCCATCGGCCGGTATATTCTTCGGGCCCGCCGCCCCGAAGAACGGCGGAGGGACAAAGCAAAAATACAACTTTATCCAATATTTGCAAAAAAGATTCCGTACGGGGCATACGGTGTGTCCGGACGGAGTATGCCGAAAGGGAACGGGGGATACGGCGCAGGCAGCGCCGTATCCGGCGACAGGGAAAAGGCGGAAGCCGGGGACGGCGGCGTATTGCCGCCGCCTCGGGGAGCACCCTGCCGCCCGGCGGGAATGCGTCACGGCACAGGCCGGGAGCCCGGGCACGGCATGGACGCGAATACCATGGCGGCAAGCCGGGATATTCCCGGCTTATGTCCGGAAATCGAAACCGCGGAGCGGGAATCCGCCGAATTTTATTACCTTTGCGGGGCAGGCCCGCCCTGTCGCTGCCGGCCGAGGCCGGGAGAGGAAAGTCCGGGCAACACAGAGCACCGCGCAAGCTAACGACTTGATATCCGTGAGGGTATAGGAGCGTAACAGAGAACGACCGCCCGCAGGGGATTTTCGTAATCCCGGCGGGTAAGGGTGAAAAGGCGGGGTAAGAGCCCACCGCGGGGGCAGCGATGCCGCCCGGCAGTACGTCTCGCGGGTTGCAAGACCGTGTATACCGGCAATTAAGGGTTGCTCGCCCGATGCCGGGGGGTAGGTTGCTTGAGACGGCAGGAGACTGCCGCCCTAGATAAATGACAGGGGCCCGGGGTTCGCCCCGGGAACAGAACCCGGCTTACAGGGCCTGCACGTACGGGGATGCCGCCAAAAAGCGGCATCCCCTTTTTCGGGCCGCTACCGCAACGGGACGGACGGCGGGAGCGGGAGCAGTACCCGGGGAAGCAGAGAAGCCCGGGAAAGAAAAACGCAGAAGGACGGGCATTCCATGCGGCAGGCATCGGCAGCATGGCATTTTTTTTGACGTATCGCCCGCCGATGGCGACCCTCGGCGAACATATCCGGCAAAGCAACGCTTACAAATGGTGGATCCTGGGCATGATCATGCTCGGGACGTTCATGGCCGTGCTGGACGTGACGGTAGTCAACGTCGGGCTGCCGGCCATCATGTCGGCTTTCGGCATCGGCATCTCGACGGCCGAATGGGTCATCACCGCCTACATGATCACCATGACCGTCATGCTCCCCTCGGCGGGTTGGTTCGCCGACCGCTTCGGGAACAAACGCATCTATATCCTGGGGCTGGCGCTCTTCACGCTCGGGTCGTGGCTCTGCGGCAAAGCCCCGGGCGACCTGTTTCTGATCGGGGCACGCGCCCTGCAAGGCGTCGGCAGCGGCATCATCCAGTCGCTGGGACTGGCGATCGTGACCCGCGAATTCCGCCCCGAGCAGCGCGGCCTGGCGCTCGGCCTGTGGGCAATGGCCGCCGCCGCGTCGATCTCGTTCGGCCCCCTGCTGGGCGGCTACCTGGTCGACGCATACAGCTGGCACCGGATTTTCGACGTGAACGTCCCCGTGGGGGTGTTCGCCATCTTGCTGGCGCTCTTCATCCAGAAGGAGTGGAAAAGCCCGGCGCGGCACCCGTTCGACTGGCGGGGATTCGTGGCCATCGCGCTCTTCATGCCGCTGGCGATCTACGCGCTGGCGCGGGGCAACTCGCCGACCAACCACGACGGCTGGGCGTCGCCCACGGTGATCGGCTGTTTCGCCGTGGCGGCCGTGGCGCTCGCCTACTTCGTCCGCACGGAGCTGCGCAGCCCGGCGCCGCTGCTGCAATTGCGCCTGCTCGGGGAGCGCAACTTCGGGGTTTCGATGGCCGTGCTGACGCTCTTCTCGATCGGCATGCTGGGCGGCACCTACCTGCTGCCGCTCTACATGCAGCGCGGGCTGGGCTACACGGCGCTGACGGCCGGGAGCGTATTCCTGCCCGTGGGGCTCATACAAGGAGTGCTGTCGGCCGTATCGGGTTACCTCACGCGCTATGTCAAACCCCTGCTGCTCGCGGCGGCGGGCATCCTGCTGCTGGCGACGAGCTTTTGGCTGGCCAGCCGTTTCACGCTCCACACCACCCACCGGCACATCCTCTTCGTGCTCTACATCCGCGGGCTGGGCATGGGGCTCACGTTCGCCCCGCTGAACTTCTTTTCGCTGCGGAACCTCACGCAGCACGACATGGCCGCTGCGGCGGGTATCTCGAACAGCATCAAACAGTTGGCTGGAAGCGTCGGCATCGCCATCCTGACAGCCGTTTACTCGGCCCGGACGGCTTTCCATGCGGCGCACGAAACGGTATCGGCCTCCCAAACCTATGTCGAGGGGGTGACCGACGCGCTGGGCGTAGTGACATGGCTGACCCTCGCGGCCGGGCTGCCGCTGCTGTGGGTATTCCGCAAAAAACGAAAGAAAACGCCGGCAGGAAACCCGGGAGCAGCCGGGGAGGCCGGGGAAAGTTAAACCGGGAAAGCTGGGACGGCCGAACCGAAGAACCGGGTAAGCCAAGCCAACGCGCCGGGAGCCAAAACGGGAAGCCGGGAGAGGCACAAAGCCGGGAGGAGCAGAACCGGGAAGGCGGGGAAGGCCGGACAGGTGTATGCCGGGGCGCCGGATCGGCAACGGACGGCTACATCAGCCCCATGCGCCTGCGGGCGAAAGGCATGACCCAGGCCGGGGACTGTTGCCGCGCGAGCAGGTCGCGCATGTATTCCATATAGGGTTCGACGTGGCGGAAATAACGTTTCAGCCCCTCGCAGAGTGAATTCTTGGGGCTGCCGTCGGCCCCGCGGGCGAAACGGTGCTTGGGACATTCGCCCCGGCAGGCGAAATAGTAGTTGCACCGCAGACATTCGGCGGGCAGCGTGTTGCGTTTGTCCAGCCCGAATTCGCGGCGTTTCTGCGAGCGGTAGAGCTCGGCAAGGGGCGTCTCACGGATATTGCCCAGCCTGTACCCGGGGTAGACGAAATGGTCGCACGGGTAGACGTCGCCGTTGTGCTCGACGACCAGCGCGTCGCCGCACGTCTCACCCATCGAGCAGACGCCCGGCCGCACACCGCACCACTGCGCCAGCGAGGCGTCGAACAACTGCACGAAACAGCGCCCCACGTCGCTTACGACCCACTCATCGAACACATCGCACAGGAAATGCCCGTAGCCTTCGGCCGAGACCGACCAGCCGGCCAGCCGCGCTCCTTCATGTCCGGGCGGGACGATCAGCGGACGGTGGTGTCCCGGTTTGCCGACGACGTGTTCGACGGCGGGCAGGAACTGCATGAAGCGGCTGTGCACCTCGTCGCGGAAGAAGCGGTAGATCTCCCCGCCGCGCCCCTCGCAGCACCGGTTCACGACGCTCAGCGTATTGAATTCCACGCCGCTGCGCCCGAACATCCCGACCGTCCGCATCACGCGCTCGAAGGTCGGTTTGCCGCCCCTGGTCAGGCGGAAGGCGTCATGGATATCCCCGGGCCCGTCGAGCGAGAGGCCGACCAGGAAATTGTTGGCGGCGAAGAGGTCGCACCACGCCTCGTCGACCAGCGTACCGTTGGTCTGCAACGTGTTCTCGATCCGTTTGCCGTCGGCGTACCTGCGCTGCAGCTCCATCGCCCGGCGGTAGAAATCCAGCCCCAGCAGCAACGGCTCGCCGCCGTGCCAGCAGAACTGCACGGTGTCGACCTCATTGGCCCGGATGTACTGTTTTATGCAGAGCTCCAGCAGCTGGTCGTCCATCACGGCCTGGCGGCCGCCGTACTGCACCGCCTTGTCGAGATAGTAGCAGTAGTGGCAGTCGAGGTTGCAGGCCGAGCCCGCCGGTTTGAGCATGATCGAAAAGGCCGCGGGGGCGACCTGTTTCTCCGCGTCGCGGAACGTAAATATCTGCTTCTGTTTCATGGAGCGGGCTGATGTCCCGGACAAAAATAGCAAAATCCCTCCAATATACGCCGCAAATGTCCGAAAGCGTGCCGAAACCGTACGGGCTCCGGCAAAAAACCGGGCCGCAGCGCACGTTTTTCGCCAGAATCGTATAACTTTACGTGCTGAAAAAACTTAAAAAAACCGAAACCGATGAAAAAATCGCTTATCCTACTCGGCATGTCGCTGCTGGCTGCGTGCGGCGTGCAGAAAACGGAACTCCCGCTGCTGCCCGAAGAGGCATTCCAGACCACCGTCGACGGCAAACCCGTCGCACTCTACACGCTCCATGCGGGCGACATCACCATGCAGGTCACCAATTACGGCGCCCGCGTCGTATCGCTCTGGACACCCGACCGCGAAGGCCGCTACGAGGACATCGTACTGGGCTACGAAAACATCGGCCGCTACATAGACAACACGGGCGAACGGTTCCTCGGCGCCGTGGTAGGCCCCTACGCCAACCGCATCGCAAAGGGGCACTTCACGCTCGACGGCGCGGAATACACCCTGCCGGTGAACAATAACGGGCAGACGCTGCACGGCGGGCTCCTGGGCGTAGACCGCGTGGTATGGGACGTGGTATCGGCCTCGGACGACAAACTCGTGCTGCATTACCTCCATCCCGACGGACAGGACGGGTTCCCGGGCAACCTGGATATCGAGATGACCTACTCGCTCACGCCCGACAACGAGTTCCGCATCGACTACAAGGCCACTACCGACAAACCGACCGTGGTGAACATGTCGAACCACCCGTTCTTCAACCTCAAGGGCGAAGGCAACGGCACGGTGCTCGACAACGTGATGACGATCAACGCCAGCCACACCACCCCGGTGGACTCGGTGCTGATCCCCACGGGCCAGATTGCCCCGGTAGAGGGTACGCCGTTCGACTTCCGTGAGCCGCACGCCATCGGCGAGCGCATCGGAGCGGACAACCAGCAGCTGCGCAACGGCGGCGGCTACGACCACAACTGGGTGATCGACCGCAAGACCGAAAGCGGCATCGAGCAGGTCGCCACGGTCTGGGAACCCGCCTCGGGACGTACCATCGAGGTGCTGAGCGACCAGCCCGGACTGCAGGTTTACAGCGGCAACTTCTTCGACGGCAAGAGCATCGGCAAATACGGCAAGCCGCAGCGCTACCGCGAGTCGCTGGCGCTCGAAACGCAGAAGTTCCCCGACAGCCCCAACCACGACAATTTCCCCTCGACGGTACTGCGCCCCGGGGAGACCTATACGCAGGTCTGCATCTACAAGTTCGGCGTGAAATAACACGCAGGATATGCCTTGGCGGCGGAGGGCACCCGATGGTGCCCTCCGCTGTTTTTCCGGGGCACGGATGCCGCCCGCAGCCTTAGGCGCCCGGACGCATCGTCCGACGATATAAACAAAAAAACAAACTTATAAATATTTATTGAGATAGTTTTTGTAATTTTGGAGCCATAAATCGGCTCAAAAAATGCTACGTTCGAACCTAAATACCATAAACGCCCGGATTTTCAACAAGACCGCAATACGGATCGACGACCAGGCGCTGCGCGAAGTGGAGGCGTGTTACCGTTTCCTGGAGAAATTCGAGCAGGGAAAGGTCTGTCTCTTATACACATCTCCGAGCCCACGAGACTAAGGCGAATCTCGT
>ERZ1027225.839-NODE-839-length-12569-cov-4.003676_pt1 | contig 12569 bp, 15 predicted proteins | sample MGYA00519479_ERZ1027225 | MGnify/ENA primary metagenome ERZ1027225 (study PRJEB26926, sample SAMN06164471) | human gut metagenome | biome: ENVO:00009003; feature: ENVO:2100002; material: ENVO:00002003 | host: Homo sapiens | place: USA | collected 2012 ... | reverse complement strand
GGTTAGAAGCATCTTTATCGCCGTAAGAATCAATATTCTGGATCCGTACGCCGGTAATTCTGCCGCTGCTGTCTTTCTCTTTTTCTACATAGAAAACGGAACTTTTGTAGTATTTGTATCCATTGGACAGAAGGTTTGAAGACACTAGTTTTTTCGCTTTTTTGCCTCGCAGATTGGTGCTGTATATTCCTTTTTTCTGCCGGTAGGTAATGTGGGAAAAACTGACACCCAACAGTTCTTTGCAGGAAGAAATAAGTTTCTTTTGTTTTGCCGGATTTTTTATAGTGATCCGGTACAGAGTGTTATTTTTCTTTTTCAAGACATAGATGTATTTTTCCTGCACGTTAAACTGTTTTACCCCGGTGGCAATTTTCTCCGGCTTTTTGCTTCCTTTTACACGCATCAGGGCGGACTTGTTGAGGTAGTATACATAGGCTCCGGATTTTTCCCCGGTTAAAGCTTTTTCCACTTTTTCTGCGGTGGAAAAGGTATACTTTTTAGTATGTCTGGTGGCACCAAGGCTGGTAGATGGGTCGAGAGCAAGGTTGCCTGCTGCCACGGATAAACTTAAAAGGACAGCGGTTGTTTTTGAGATAAATGTTCTTTTTTTCATAGTGAATCCCTCCTAAAATTTTTATTGTTATTAAAAGAAACGCTGGAAAGAGAGAAAACCTTGCAAATATGTTTCATCCATCCTATAATTTACGAAACAGGATCTTTTTTACAGAGCAGGAGGAAAAAAAGTACATGAAGATGACAACGCTTTGCTACATTGAGCAGGATGGAAAATATCTGATGCTGCATCGGACCAAAAAGGAAAAAGACATCAGTAAAGGCAAATGGATCGGTGTGGGAGGCCACGCTGAATGGGGGGAGAGCCCGGAGGAATGTCTGCTCAGGGAGGTAAAAGAAGAGACGGGGCTGACCCTTACTTCTTATCAGTTTAAGGGGATCGTGACTTTTATCAGTGACCAGTGTGAAGAGGAGGAACTGATGTGTTTATTTCATGCCGATGCCTTTGAAGGACAGCTGGCGGAGTGCAATGAAGGAGATCTTCAGTGGATCGAAAAAGAAAAAGTCCCATCACTGCCTACCTGGGAGGGGGACGCTATTTTTCTTAAATTATTTCTGGAAGAGGAAAAACGATTTTTCAGTCTGCGGCTGGTTTATGAGGGAGAATCCTTAGTAGATAAAAAAATCTGGTTTTATCAAAGGTAGAAGCTGAGTATGGGAGCCAATCCTGACATTTTTAAGAGTGCCGGAAGATGTGTGGCAGGGAATGAGAGTGGCACTGGCATATATGCTGGCTCCTTTTTTCGGGGAGACAGGTATCTGGGTGGCGATCCAGATTGGATGGGTGATGGCAGATGTAACAGGAATTTTATACATGAGACGAAACACAAGAAAATACAACAAATACAACAAGGAGTGATGAAATGAAAAAAACAGGAGTAGTATGTCTGATATTGGCGTTGATCTTAAATTTGTGGGCACCGGTAACGGTGACAGCCAGTGATGTAGAAGAAAGTCTGAAAGTATATGTAAGTGATGGGGAAGGAGAACTGGGAGTGGGAGATGGAACTGTATCCAGCCCGTATCAGAATATCCGGACGGCTTTGAAGCAGATTCAGTCCGGGCAGACACTGGTGCTTTTGGGAACGGTAAAATTTACCCACTATGATGTAGAAGAGGACGCTTCACCGAAACCACTTTTTATCAATAAAGATATTACGATTACAGGGGATACAGAGGAAGCGACGCTTTTGACACGGACAACGATCCAGTTAGGTGCCGATGTTACATTTAAAAATATGCATCTGGAAATGGTGACATCCGGAGGCAGGAGTACAACCATTTATGCGGCCGGCCACACGCTGGTGTTAGATGGTGTAAATACAAAACTTGGGACAAATTCTCTGCAGGATGATATAAGACCTTATATCAGCGGCGGCGCGTACAAGGGGACAGACGGCATCCTGGGAGACCATGCGGTGATCAAGGTGATCCATCCGACGGATCAGACCAGACTTTCGGCGATATATGCAGGAGATTACTGGAAGAACAGCAAGATGCCTGTGGACATCGAACTGGATGGAAAATTAGTCGATACGGTGATCCACACAGCCGGAGCGGACGGATTTGGCCTGGAGGGAGACGTGTCGGTCAAACTGGGTAAAAAAAATAATGTGACACAGTTTGATACAGCCGGTCACACAGGAAAGTTGTCTGTTACGATCCAGGAGGATGTATATAGCGATACAATCGATCTTGACGGTGTAGATGAATTAGTACTGGAAAAGGGGGCCAGAGTGATCATTCCCAAGGACAGTACATTTGAAGCAGGCAATGTGACAGTAGAGAAAAATGCGGTACTGGATTTTCGTGTCATGACGGGGGATCCGGTGGTGACAGGAGATTTTGCAGGGGCAGCGGCCCAGTCAGGAGAATCCTGCGGTGCTGTTTTGATTGGAAATGAACAGACGCTCCGGGTGGCAGGTATCGTCAGCGGACTGACCAGATTGAACACCAACGGGGCACAAAGCGTGGCAAGGTTTGTAGAGGGCCACGTTTATGTAGAGGCCGGAAAGGACTCAACCGGGAATTTTACCATTGAGGGAACCCAGTATACGGATTTTACACTTGAGAGGCAGATCACAGATGAAAAAATACAGTGGGTGGTACAGAAACAGACGGCAGATGATACTGCTTTTCAGAATTTTGAATGGAAAGGGGGATTTGATACCATCCGTCAGACCGGAGAGGAATACTATTATCCCATTGAATTTGTAAATAAAAAAGGAGAGTCCTACAAGCCGGGTATATTGGAATTATTGAACGATTTTGAGTTTACATTGAAAAAATCCGATGGTGGGGAAATAGATCTGGAAGAGGATGCTTTTTTAAACTGGGATGAAAGTACATTGGGGGATGACAGCAGCGACCTTATACGACTTGCTCTGATCTTATGTAAAATGGATGGAAATCTGGTGCTGAAAGTGACACATCTTTCATCCGGGCAGAGCATAGAGAAAAATATCTCTGTAGGAGTGACGCCAACTGCGACGCCAACTGCAACACCGACGAGCACGCCAACGCAGGCTCCAACCGCGACGCCGACTGCAACACCGACGAGCACGCCAACGCAGGCTCCAACCGCGACGCCGACTGCGACACCAACCGCGACGCCGACTGCAACACCGACGAGCACGCCAACGCAGGCTCCGACTGCGACGCCGACTGCGACGCCAACGCAGGCTCCAACCGCGACGCCGACTGCGACGCCAACCGCGACACCGACGGTAACGCCGACCGCGACGCCAACGCAGGCTCCAACCGCGACGCCGACTGCGACACCAACCGCAACACCAACTGCGACGCCGACTGCGACACCAACTGCGACGCCAACCGCAACGCCGACAGTAAAACCAACGGTACCAGTGGCAGAACCATCGAAAACTCCCACACTGATCTTAAATAAGACAGCGGTCACATTATATACAAAAGGAAAAGGCAAAACGACAAAATTGACAGTCAGAGGCGGACAGCCAGTTTTTGAAAGCAGCAATATGAAAGTGGCATCGGTCAGCCAAAATGGAACAGTAACGGCCGGAAAACCAGGTGTGGCGGTTATTACTGCCAGGGTGGCAGAAAGCAGAATTTATTGTTTTGTTACAGTAAAAAAGCCGACTTTGACCGTTACGAAAAAAATTAAAATGAAAAAAGGCAAAAAGGCTAAGATTAAAGTGAAAGCAGTGCCGGTGGCAGCAGTTAAATACGCATCGGTCAATAAGAAAATTTTAAAGGTGACAAAACGAGGAATCATCAAAGCAAAGAAAAAAGGAAAAGGTAAGATCAAAGTCCGCTGTAATGGCATGACAAAGATAGTTACAGTAATTGTGAAATAAAGGATGTGCATATGGAATCATATACAGATTTTTTTGAGAAACAGGCTGCGAAAATTTTTGAAACAGAGGATTACATAGAAGAGTGTAGAAGGATCCTGCATCAGTTCCGCAGCTTCGACCAGGGGTTGGATGCGTTCATTGTGGAGCATGGCTATGTGGGGAAGACAGAAGATGTGGATGAAAAAGTGCATTTTGTGGCTGACCGGTGCAGGCTGGCAGGAATCCCGGTTCCGCGGAATCTGAAAAGTTTTTTCATGGGCGAAAAGCGGATGAAAAGAGAGTCCGCAGTGCCGTTTCAGCTGTGTTTTGCATTTGGACTTTCTCTGGAGGAAGTAAATGATTTCCTTAGAAGAATCTGCCTTAGCAGAGGACTGGACTGTCATTCTGTAAGGGAGGCGGTGTATTATTATGCCTTCAAAAAAGGGCTTAGTTATAAGAAAACACAGGAAATCCTGGCTCAGACAGATGTGGTGTCTCCCGGTAAAATAGATGAAAAAGATCTTGTATATACCGACTTGATTGAAGAGGAACTGGATGAAATCGAGACCACGGAAGAACTTTTAACCTACTTGCAGGAACAGGGGGATAAGTTCGCCTATAACAATGCAGCAGCCAGTGAAAGCATACAGACGCTGTGGAAGGAAATTGCCGGGGAAGAGCAGGCAGAAGGACTGGCGCAGCGTGAGCGGAAAAAATTGTATTCTTTCTTTGACAGGGAAAAAGAGGACGAGACAGAAAAAGGAAGAAAGACCCGCAGCCGGGTGGATTCTATGTGGGAAATCTATTTGCAGATTCTGGGACTGGCAGGGGATTATACCGATGAATTGTATCAAAACAGAAGTATTAAAGAGGTGTTAAAAGACAATGAATTACTGCATCCACTGGCAGAAGAGGCATTTCCGGACCGGGACGGCCTGAATAAGATCCTGCATGGAGAGCACGTGTCGTATGAACGAGTCCGCAAACTTCTAATACTTCTTGTATTTTATCGTTTTTATGGCAGTCTGGCGGTCCGGCATCATAGTTATGAGGCAGATCCAGAGGAGAGAAAACGGTGCATCGATGCGTTAAATGACAATTTGCTATCGGTGGGCTATCCCCTTCTGTACCCGGGAAACCCATACGACTTTCTGTTTCTTATGGCGATCCAGTCACCACAGCCGTTGTGTACATTCAGAGAGTATATGCGGGAACTTTTTTTCGCAAAGAAGGAGATAGATTTAAGGGAAAGAGTGATGGAGGATGAAAGAACGAATACCGCTAAAACCGAATACGAAGCTGATATTTAAAAATCAAGCGGGAGGCAGTATGCCTTTTTTTATCCGTTCCGTGGTGGGGCAGGGGGGATCCTGTCTTGTATATGATGGATATTATGAGAACAATGCAGGGGGAAAAAGCACGGTCCGTATCAAAGAGTGTTACCCCTATATGCTTTCGATGGAAAGAAACAGCCAGGGAGGATTGATGATTACTCAGAAAAGTCAGCGAAAGCAGTTTGAACTATATAAAAAACGGTTTCGGGATTCCTTTGTGGTGATCAGCGAACTGCATGAAATGGCGGGACTGACCAACTATACCTCACAAGTGTATGATCTGTACGAAAAAAATGGAACTTTGTATACGGTGTCTTCTTATGTAGAGGGAAATACTCTGGACAAAATCCAGTTTTCGTCCATCCGGGAGGTACTACGTGTTGTGATGAGTACGGCGAAGTGTATTCAGCAGATCCATGAGAGGGGATATCTGTATCTGGATGTGAAACCGGAAAATATACGGATGTATGCAACAACGCCGGAAATGGTGGAACTGTTTGACTTTGATACAGTAATTCCCCAGGGGATGAAGGAAGGTTTGAGTAACTACCGTGTGGCTTGTTCCAGAGGATATGCGCCGTTGGAACAAAAAATGGGAGATATGTCACAGATCGGAACATATACAGATATTTATGCAGTGGGGGCACTGCTTTTTTCGCTTATTTTTGGAAGAACACCCAGGGCGGTGGATTGTGGCGACGAGGCGTCTTATGATTATACAAAATTAAAATGGAATGTGCTTTACCATCCGGGACTATACCGGGAATTGACGGTGTTTTTTCATAAGACACTGCAGGCCGGCACAAAAGACCGTTATCCGGATATGAGACAGGTGCTGGAGCAGTTGGAAAGGATTGAACGCTTTGGGGCAGAGGAGACAGTGATTTCCTGCAGCGGACCGGCTGTAGTACCTGAGAAAATGGTGGGAAGACAGAAGGAATGTGACAGCCTTTTTCACTGGTGGCAGGGAGAAGATCCGATTATATTTGTAACCGGTATGGGCGGAATCGGCAAAAGCACAGTTGTCAGCAAGTTTGTACAGGACAATAAAAACTGCTTTGATCAGGTTATCTACCTGTCATGGAAAGAATCTCTGGAACAAACTTTGACGGATGACAGGAACTTTGGTATCACCGGATATAAAAAAGAAGGGGAGGAAGAGACGGCAGAATATTTTATCAGAAAAATGAAGGCAGTCCGGAGATTGGCAGAGAAAGAAAGATTTCTTTTGATCCTGGATAATTTTGAGGGAAACATCACAGAGGGTTTTGCCGAGGTATTGAAGGTAAACTGGAAAGTAATACTGGTGACCCGCAGAAACATGGAATTGTCCGGTTATCCGGTGCAAAAAATATTGCCGCTGCAAAAGACGGATGAGATTTACCGGCTGTTTGAGAATAATCTGGGGCGCAGATTAAAGACAGATGAGACGGCGATCGTAACCAAATTAGCAGACAAAGTGGAGAGGCATACCCTTCTTTTATCCTTGATAGCAAGGCAGGTAGCTAAAAGTTATCTGAGTATGAAACAGGCATGGGACCTGGCAGAAGCTTATGGTGTTTCACAGATGGCACCGGAGAAGGTGGATTATCTTCAGAATGGTGTAGAAGGATATGACAAAATATCCCGCATCATCAAAGTATTATATGATGCGTCGGGGCTGTTGGATGAGAAAAAGAGATGTCTGAAATTTTTCTCATTATTTGATGCACCGGGTATTTCTGTGGGGGAATCCCGCGGTGTTTTGCAGTTAGGTTCACTGGATGCTGTCAATGAGTTATATGAGGAGGGATGGATCCGAATTCAGGGAGAAAGAGTGCAGATGCATCCGTTGATCCATGAGTCGATACAGCAGATGGAATGGAGTGAGAAAGACAGAGAGTGTGCTAAGAGGCAGATGGAGATCCTCTGTCAGCAGATACAATGGGAATTTGGAACATGGGAAAGAGAAAGAACGATATTCGATGGACAGAAAAGCGGCGTATTGGAAACGGCAAAATCGGTTCTTAAGTATGGCGGAGAGGACAACTGTTTGGCGGAATCAAAGTGCTGTAAACAACTTCAGATCCTGACCTTGCTCTATCTGCCGAAGGAGGATGAGAAATATATTCTAGCCAAGGCAGCGCCGCTGCTGCGGGAAAGAGGGAAGGAAAATCCCAGACAATGGATGGAATTACAGGACTATGTAGTGTATCTTTTGTGCCAGAGAAAAGAATATGAAAAGGCAGCAGTCTGCATGAAAGAGGCGGAAAAATATGCGTCGGAATCAGGTGACCTTTATATCTGGGGGCGGTACTATGATATGAAAGCAGGACTGTACGACGAAATGTTGAATGGTGCTTATGATGATACCGGTAAAAAGGAGCAATGCCTGATCCATAAGATGTTACGGGCGGTAGACAAGTCTATCAATTGTATGAAGAGAGCCGGCGGGAAAGAGGCAGAGAGACTGGTAGTAAAATACACTTATGGTAAAATTTTCCTTCTCATCCGGTGTATGCCGGAACGGGACCTCAAAATAAAAAGGCTGATTATTGAGATGGAAAAAGTGCTTAAAAGAGATGAATCATATCGCATGGAATTTCAATTTCTCCATTATATGGCCAGGGCCTGGTATTTTACTTTGTGCCGAGAAAAGGCAGAACAAGTTCTCTATAACCTGAAAAAGGCGGGAAAATGTTCGATCCCGGATGGCAGATCGGATCTGGACCAAGTCGATTATTGGATCATCCCGGGGGCGAATATGCTGTTTGAACTGGGGGAGGGAGATCAGGCCGAGGAGTGGCTTACGAAAGGAAAAGCCTTGTGTGAGGCACATCCGGAGGAACTTCCTTTTATGAGAAAGAAGGATGAAATAGAGCAGCACCTGAGAGAGGTAAAGAAATATTTTTAATGGGGAAAAGACTCGATGAAGGTCGGGTCTTTTTTTTGTGCAAAATTCTGAAGCCAGGGGGGAGTGCACTTACAAATCCAGAAAATAAAAGTCCGGTGTACAATGGGAAAAGAAGGGAGGAGAAGAAGATAGAAAAAAAGTTTGACTGCACGCAGCGTGCAGTTTTAATCTAGATGAAAATATGGAATGTATGAGTTTAAGAGCAATGTGTGAACTGCTAAACATTTCAAGGAGGAGTATTCAGTGCTACGAAAAGGCAGGACTGATGACTCCCACAACAAAAAACAAATATGGTCACTTGCTTTATGATGAAAGCGCATTTCACAGAGCAGAAATGATTCGATTCTTACAACAGTTAGGATTCAAACTAAGGGAAGTCAAAGAGATCATTGACGCACCGGACGATGTGATAAAGGAGGCACTTGAAAAACGGGTGGATGAACTGGAACACGAGAAAGTAAAGATGGATCAGATTATGCAGGAAGCACGGGATTATATTAAAAAATTGAGTTAGGAAAATGGAGGGAATTTTTATGAACAAGAAAGTTGCAATTCCGTTTGGGATTACATTAGCAGGAGTGGTTTTAATGATTATAATGCTTTTTCTCCCGTATGCGTCAGCAACCAGTGAGTATAAAGAGGTATTAAATCAGAACAAAGAGGGGATATTTGCACAGGAAATAGGCATGACAAATGCAGATGCAGTACATATCTCATTGGTGAAGTACGCCAGAATTTATGCGGCAGGAGCGAAGTCGCTGGAAGCAGTGAAGGCCGTTGCCATTATGGGGATTATCATTATTTCGGCCTATGCATTATTTGCAGTTTTGACATTGCTTATGACCATATTGAAAAAAAGTATCGCCGTAATTGTGTTTGATATACTTACGCTGCTGGACTTCTGGCTGATCCGGTTTGATTTTTCGGACCGGGGTGTAATACCCAGCAGTCGATACGACTGGGGAATAGCCAGTTATCTGCCATATTTTTTAGGTGTTGTTGTGTTGGCGGGAGCTATATGGATGTTGGTTGAAAAGAGAAAAATGAAAGAGCAGTAAGGAAAGAGAGGGAAAATTATGTTATTGAAAAAATTGAGTTATGTATGTGCGGCCACATTGGTGATTGTGAGTTTGGCAGGTTGTGGAACGAAGGAAAATAGCACTGGAACCGATACGGCATCTACCCAAACCCAGGAGGATGTGTCAACCTCTACCGATGCACCGGAAGAAGATGAGACAGAGGATGAGGCATCAGTGAGTGAATCATCAAACAAAAAAGAGACAACGAACAAGAAAAAAACAACAAAGAAGAAAACGAAGAAGAAAAGTACGGGTTTACGCGCTGATTTTAAAAAGGCAATGGACAGTTACGAAGATTTTATGGATGAGTATTGTTCATTCATGAAGAGTTATCAGGAAGATCCATCCGATGCAAGTTTACTGGAGGATTACGCTTCTTATATGAGTAAATACTCAGATATGGTCAAGAAATTTGATAAGTGGGAAAGTAAGGACTTGAACGAGAAAGAAATGGAGTATTATATAGATGTTCAGGCGAGGGTTACGAAGAAATTGGCGAAAGTATCCGCTGAATAATATTGGTGAATTCAAGGTTATGTTGAGTTTGCTTATATGAATTATGATGAAAGCGCATTTCACAGAGCAGTAAGGAAAGAGAGGGAAAATTATGTTATTGAAAAAATTGAGTTATGTATGTGCGGCCACATTGGTGATTGTGAGTTTGGCAGGTTGTGGAACGAAGGGAAATGATAATGATGCTAATAAAGCAAAAACAACAGATAATAGTAGCACTCAGACGCAAGCGCCTGCAGATAGTAATGTGGATGTGACGGAAAAACCAGAAGTGACCGAGACACCACAATCAAATGACACTAGTAAGGATGTTTCAACATTGGATACATCATCACCGGACGCAATTATTGAATCTGCAAATGCCCTTCAGAAAAAAGAGATAGATGCTTTGAAATCAGAGTGGGAAAGTTTGAAAGGAAAAGTGGATTCGTATAAATCATTTGTGAACAAAGAAGAGGAGATTGAGGCATTTTATAAGAAAGTGGCAGATAAATGTACGGAAATGTGCACAACTGGTTACGAAGCAAGTCTGGCATATGCAAAAGCAATCAATAGTTCAGGAAAAAGTTTTGAAGATAAATACAAAGATAGTAAGAATATTGAAGAAGATATTTATGATGATTTGTTTGATGGTATTAATGATTCAATTTACGAGGATTTATTCAAAGACATGACCAGAAGTTTTTATGAAGATGTTTTAGATGATCAGGACAAATCAGGCGTAGATTATTCAACATGGTATGACACGAGATCAGATGAATATAATCGATGGTATGATACAAGATCTGATATCTATAATGAATGGTATGATGCAAGGTCTGATATTTATAACTTCTACAGTGATCTGAGTACAGAATTTTACAGCGAGGATCAAAAAAGAGTAGATAAAGTTATTGCAAAATTAGAAAAGAAAATTGAAAAAAGAAAGTAACTACCCTATACAAGAAGTTTGTGGTTGTATAGTTAATACACTTATAAAAGAGGAGGATTGGTATGAAGAAAATTATTTGCGTTATGGCAATTATGCTGTTTGGAATCTCAGGATTGGTTGCGTGTGGTAAGTCAGATTCAAAGTATACTGGAATCTGGAAGATGGAAAAAATTAGTAAGGATGGTTCAGATTATACGTTAGAGGAGATAAAAAAATTAGATGATGCCGGTAAATATGATGGTGCTTTTGTTATAAAAGAAGGTGGATCCGCTGTTGTGATGGATGCTTCGGGACAAAATCAAGAACTTGAGTGGAAAGAAACAGATAAGGGAATTTCTCTTGGAGGGAAAGAATTAGAATACGAGGATAACAAATTGACTATTGATGCTAAAAAAGATGAAACATGGTATTTTCAAAAAGTGTCTGATAGTCAGAATGTTACGGATGTATCCTTTGATGAGGAAAAAGAGAAATAATCAAATTATAGATAGGAATTATGTTAATGCCGAAGATGGAAAGAGCGGAATCAGATGTGGTTCTGCTCTTTTTAACAAATATAAGAATAAGGATATCTGTGTAGATGATAAAAATTTATATTTGATGCTGGAATAATATGTGAAGCAATTATTGTATGAGTACATTTTCAGTGTTATACTATCATTAAAATATTACATACAGTTCAAAGGAGCGCGTATTACTATGGATATCTATGTAGACGCAGATGCCTGTCCGGTGGTAAGGATTGTTGAGACTGTGGCACAAAAGCATGGCATACCGGTAACATTGCTTTGCGATACAAACCATGTACTGAATTCGGATTACAGCCAGATCAAGGTCGTAGGTGCCGGTGCAGATGCAGTGGATTACAAACTTATCAGCATGTGTCGGGCGGGAGATATCGTTGTATCACAGGATTACGGCGTGGCAGCCATGGCTCTGGGAAAAGGTGCTTATGCGATCCACCAATCCGGTAAATGGTACACCAATGAAAATATTGACCAGATGCTGATGGAGCGGCATTTGAACAAGAAAGCCAGGAGAAAATCTCACAAGAATCATTTGAAAGGACCGAGAAAACGGACGGAAGAGGACGATGTCCGGTTTGTACAGTCATTTGAAAAAATGATTTTGAAGGCGAAAGAAATGGAAGGACGGGATCAGAACGATGGCATATAGCAGGGAAAAGTCAGATCAGGTTTACCAGGCCTTGTTAGAGAAAGGACTGGAAGAGGGACTTTGCCGTGAGATCGCATATAAGTATATGAATACGGAGTACACCGCTACGAGAATGTTGGGCTATCTGTATCGGACCACGGAACTTACGGAGACAATGATCGTGGACGAGATGATCGCTATTTTAGAAGACCGCCACCGATTCCAGAAAAAACACGAGGCGGAACACGCTAATGGGGCAATTACCAGATTTTACAACGAGGAACGGGAATAAAATGAAAATTTACAAAATCAAGAGAATCGAAGAAGCAGATTATGGCTGTGAAGAACGGCCGGAGGGATATGTGCCTAAGGTCACGGTTTACCTGGAGGATGTTACAGGGGCACAGAAGATTATCAAGATGGAAGATGCCTTGTTGTATAAAAGAAATCTGGACGAAGGAGACGAGGCAGTTCTTGCTCAGGATGGCACATTGTATGCACCGGAGCAGAAGGATGAGTAAGTCTGGATGGGATTTTCAAAAGAAAGGATGAAGCAGTAAATGAAATCAACATTGATAAAAGATACTACCAAGGAAGAACGTATCGCATTGATCCGGCAGTGGCTTCCGGATGATGATGGTATGAACGAGGACGGTGGTATGGATCTCTGGGATCTGTATGCAGATTATATAAATGGAACAAAAGAGATTGCAGAGTGCAATGCGGCGTTTCACACAGATTTTATGACCTGTCTCTTATACACATCTGACGCTGCCGACG
>ERZ1027225.835-NODE-835-length-12644-cov-3.733418_pt1 | contig 12644 bp, 10 predicted proteins | sample MGYA00519479_ERZ1027225 | MGnify/ENA primary metagenome ERZ1027225 (study PRJEB26926, sample SAMN06164471) | human gut metagenome | biome: ENVO:00009003; feature: ENVO:2100002; material: ENVO:00002003 | host: Homo sapiens | place: USA | collected 2012 ... | reverse complement strand
TCGGCAGCGTCAGATGTGTATAAGAGACAGGCACCGATGCGGCGGATACTTTTGCCGACAGCGTCGGGCAGGCCCTGCGCTCGCTGGCCAAGGATATGATCTATTCGAGTACGCTCGGTAAGGTATTCGAAGATGCCCAAAAACGCATCGAAGAGGTCATGCAGAGCGACCTTTCCGACGAAGAGCGGTTCGCTCAATGGAGCGAAACGATGAAATCGCTGGTTTCGGATGCCATGGAGCAACAGGACGATTTCAATCGTCTGTGGGAAGAGTTCCGCCGCATTGCAGAAGAGAACGGACTTTCAATCGACGAGGAAGCCGGCACTTCGCAGCAGAGCGGTAAGGCAGGAGCCATTCAGACCGTAACGCAGGATTCGTTCTCCCGCGTCGAAGGACTGGTCACATCGGTACAGATCCATTCCGCGAAGATCGACGAAAACATCGAAGGTATTGTCCCGGTTCTCAAAGGGTCACTCGAAGCGATGAATGCCATCCGGGAAAATACCGAACCGATACCCCAAATCTATGAACTGTTGCAAACCATAAAACGCGACGGATTAAAAGCGATCTGATTATGGCTGAAATACTCGAAGGACTGTTGCTGATCAACCAAACGGATGTATATGCCCGTTTCGGGGCTTTCCTCGCGGAAACCGCTGAAGACAGACACGACAACTACGATTCGCTGCTTGCACCTCCGGCTCTCAAGCAGCAGGCGGAGGTTTCCATTCAGGAGGAGGACGGTGTCCGTATGCCCGATATACTGACGCAGACTTATGAAGCCCGCGATATCACGCTGCGATTCGCCATCGTCGCCTCGAACGATGTTTCGTTCTTCACGCGCTACGCCTCGTTCGTGAAATTTCTCAAGGAGGGCGACGACGGGTGGCTGGCGCTCCATCTGACGGACGTAGGGCTGAAATTCCGGGTTTATATGACCGGATTTTCGGATTATTCACAACTGGCGCCATTCGGAAAGGGAGAGGTCGCAGCGACCTTCTCGGTGAAATTCCGGGAGCCGAAGCCGACATTCGAACTCGCTGCGTCGATCTAAAGGTCACGTTCAAATCTTCAAAAAATGGAACTCAAAATATATTCGAAAGAAGGGAATCTGAAGCTGACGGCCTCTCCCGATAGTAACAGTGCTGCAACCTGCGGCATACAGGAGGAGAGTGTCCTCTCGCTCTCCTTCACGGCCTTCGAATGCGTCACGCTCGAAGTTTACGATTATGCGGACTTCCTCGGACGGCGTTATTGGATTCTCGAACGTTATCAGCCGAAGATGAACTGCGACAGCGAATGGAGCTACTCGGTGCAACTGTCGGGGGTCGAAGGACTCACCACGCAGGTCCTGATGGTCAATCCGGATGATGACGACAATCCGATTCTGACACTCACGGCACCGGCACGCGAACATGCGGCGCTGATTATCGCTAACATGAACCGCAAAATGGGGACGACCGAATGGAAAGTCGGAGAAGTGGTCGTATCGGAGTACATCGATATCGAATATACGGGAAAGTACGCCTCCGATGCTCTTTCGGAACTGTCGTCTGCCGCCGGGACGGAGTGGTGGTTCGACGGGATGACGCTCAACATATCCCGCTGTGAGTTCGGCGAGCCTGTCCCGTTGTCTTACGGCAACGGATTGACCGGAGGAATCGAACGGAGCATGGCCGATGGCGTGAAATTTTTCACTCGGCTCTTCCCGGTAGGCTCCTCCCGCAACATCGATCCGGATCGGTACGGATATGCCCGGCTGCAACTGCCCGACGGGGCGAAGTACGTCGAACAGGATACCCACCTCGGTATCATCGAATATTTCGAGCAGGAAGCGTTCGATGCGATATATCCGCGCCGGATCGGTACGGTCGGTTCCGTACGGTCCGAAGAGCGCACAAGCGATGACGGCTCGCCGTTTACGGTCTGGTATTTCACCGATCCCGACATTCCGTTCGATCCCAATCAATACGAAATAGGCGGCCTCGTCAAACGGGTGACCTTTCAGACCGGAGAGCTTCGCGGACGGGAGTTCGAAGTGAATTACGACTCGGAAAAGAAGGAATTCGAGATCATCACCCAATGGCCCTACGACAACGATATGCAGTTGCCGTCGGAACCGTTGGTCCCGGCTCCCGGGAACGAATACGTGCTCTGGAATATCAGTATGCCGGACAGTTATTATCCTGCGGCCGAACAGGAATTCAAAACTGCGGTAGATACCTTTATGGCCGACAGCCGTAAAGATATATCCGTGTTCCAGGCATCGACGGATTTTACGGTTGTCGATAAAAGAAACCTCGATTTGAAGCCAGGGCAACGGATTCGGCTCGGAAGCGACAAGTTTTTTCCCGATACCGGATATCGCGATATCCGTATCGTCGCGATCAGTCGCTCCGTCGTTCAGCCCGGAAGCATGACTCTTAAAATGAGCGATGTCCTCTCCACAGGCCGTATTTCCCGCATCGAAAATCAGATTTCGGAAGTGACGCAGATAACCCGGCAGGTTTCATCGGAATTTCCTGACATCATTAAATCGTGGGAGGAAACACCGGCGAGCGACACGACGCTCTATTCGTCGCGTAAGAGCGAACGGGAATTTCTGAACAAGCGCCGGGGAGGTACGGTCGAAGGAATCACCCGATTCCTTAAGCGGCAGCAACTCGACGAGGGATTCCGGACAAGCGACTTCGCCAGCGGCATCACCGGCTTCGGTGCACAGATCGACGGACGAGGCGCCGGCGAGCTGGAGAGCCTCTTCATCCGTCGTTTTCTGGAGGTTCCGGAGCTTCGGAAAAACCGTGTCGGCATCAGCGTCGGGGATGACTGGAGCGCTCCGGGCGCCGGGGTGATCGAGAGCGTGGACAAGGATCAGAAGCTCGTAACGCTCAAACTCGAAGAGGGCGAGATCGGCGCCGTAGCGGTCGAGGATATATGTATGGGCATCTTCCACGACTTCGACCCGTCGAACAATGCGACGGCAGATTCCGACGACGGCCGGGGCAACTTCTCTTTCGCAGGCTTCGCAACGGTCTATTTCCGTATCACGGAGGTCTTGGGCGACCGCAACGAGCAGTTCCGCTACGAGCTGCGCCCCCTGTCGGCTACCTTTACCAGGCAGATCGACCCGATGGAATCGATGACCTTCGTGGCCTACGGCTCGTTCACGAATCCCGCCCGGCAGAGCTCGCGCTACTCGACGCGCACCTACCAGCGTTATCTGCGCAATGTCAGCGACTGGGAGTTCACGGCCGAGAATATCGCCGCGCAGTTCGGCGATCTTACGAACCTCTCCGTCTTCGGGATCCAAATGTCGGGCTATTCGGCCTATCTGGATAATATCTACCTGCAAGGTATGATCAGCAGCCTGGACAAGAAGGCGCTGCTGGACACCCGGAGCAAGCTGTTCCGGCTGGTCGGCGACAACGGCGTCGGCGTGGCATTCACCCCGGAGGCAGGCTGGAAGCAAGGCAAGCTCTACGACCCCGCGACGGGACAGTTTCAAAAGGAGTTCGACATCGAACAGATCGATCAGACGGCCACCGAAGCCCAGGACACTGCCAATTCCGCCGATCGCAAAGCTCAGCAGGCCAAGGATTACATCGATAACACGCTGCCCGGCGAATTGTCCGAGATCAACAAACGGCTGGACGGTGTCGTGGAAAACTGGTTCTATCCCTATACTCCCTCGCTTTACAATGAACCGGCCCAAACATGGATAGCGGACGGCGAGCAGGAAAACCATATCGGCGACACGTTCACCAATACGCTGCCCGCGAATTTCGACCCGACGGACGCAGGCTGCTGGGAGCAGGGAAGCATCGGTGCATCCTATATCGACGGCATTAAGACCTGGGATCAGATCAAAATCGCCGACAGCACCCGCATCCGGCTCAAAACTCCGGTCGGAGGAATACCCAAAGGCGCCGTATTGTCGGTGGGTGAAGGCTATACGATGGGTTACAATCCGATAGCGTCATCCGGAGCGGTTATAGCAAGTTACGTATGGAGCCAGAGCTATACCGTCGGAAGCGACAATCCCTACATAGCTTTTGTCATCCGCAAAACCGATAATGCCAAAATCACTCCGGCGGAATACCCGCAGATTCACTTCACCATATCGAGCGACAAGACGACGAACCCCGATGCGGGCAAATCGTGGCGGTGGGTAAAAGAAGAGGACGGAACCTATAAATGGACGCCGATCGCCGACAGCGATGCGGTAAAGGCCCTGCAAGAGGCGGCGCGGGCGCAGGACACGGCCGATGCCAAACGTCGTGTATTCGTCGTAACACCGACTACACCCTACGATGTGGGTGACATCTGGACGCAGGGCGAAGGTGGCGACATCATGCGCTGTATCGAATCCCGTGCAACGGGCAATTTCGAAAGCTCGGATTGGGACAAAGCATCCAAATACACCGATGATACGGCAGCCAACGAAGCCAAAGACGAAATTGCGAATCTTCAGTTCGGCGCCCGCAACTACATCGCCAAGCAGTTTATCCGGGAATGGAACAGCGCCAAAGAGGGTGTTTCGGACGTGGTAACGACCGGTACGGACACGGATGGAGCATACATGAGGATCGATGCCAACAAAGCGAGCAATGCAGGAGTGGCTATTGCATCTACGAGCCAGATCGTAAACTGGACGGATTGTTTCGGAGGTAAGATCGCTTACAAGGCCGGTATGTCCTATGTCTTCAAGGCCCGGATCAAGCAGCCCAACAGTAAGCGGGGAGTTATGTTTTGTGCGGTCTATGACGATAATACCTATCAATTTATGTCGGCACCGCCTTCGCCGACCGCATCCGAGCTGTATGAAGCGGTCTATACGACCCAAGCGGGCAAGTCCTTGCAGAAAATAGTTCTCTATGTGGTTGCCTGGAACCCGATCTACCTATATGACGTTCAGCTCACCGAAGGTAACAAGGCGCCGGCAGGATACTTGGTTGCGGAAGAAGATGTAAAGTTCGGCGCCCGCAACTATATCGCCAAACAATTTATCCGGGAATGGAACAGTGTCAAAGAGGGCGTTACGGATGTCGTAACTTCGGGGGCGGACGCGGACGGAACATATTTGTATGTCAATTGGAGCAAACTTCTGCAGGCCGGGCTTGCCGCAACCAACATCCCGCAGGTTTCGACGGTCCCCGACTGTTTCGGCGGCCAGATAAAATACAAGCCGAATACTCCGTACGTCTTCAAAGCCCGGATCAAGCAGGGGGCCGAAATGACGTTCAGAGTCAGGTATGAAGACGGCACCACAGAAACTCTTTCCGCTCCTCCGGCGGGAACGGAAGGAGTATATGAAGTGGTCCGCACCATCGATGCTTCGCGTGTGGTGCAGAAGATATATATGAATATCCGTGACGGTGTTTCTATGTATCTCTACGACATTCAGCTTACGGAAGGCGACAAGGCCCCCACGGGGTATATCACGGCCGAGGAGGATGTGCAGGCGCAGATCGAGCAGGTGAAGATGGATGTGGACTACATCGCCTCGGATTCGAGCCTGACGCCCTCCGACAAACAGCAGGTGGCTAATGAATGGGTGCGGATTCAAGGTGAATACTGGAGCATCATGGCGAATGCCGAAAAGTATGATGTACCCACGGATTCATTTACGGTCTATTTCCAGCGGCTCAAAGATTATCTCACACCCTTGTTGGCCGATATGAGTACGACATCCGAGATAACCGGCACCGAGTTCAGAAAGGTATTCTCCGATTATTATCAAATAAGCAACAACATGTCGGACTTGATCGACGATGCGATAGACGAATCCATCAAATCGACAGAGTACCTCAAGCAGGCGATAGAAGGAGGCTCCGAGGAAAAAGGCGGTCTCTATCTTCTCAGTATGATATTACTGAGAAACCGGCAAGGCGAGGTGACGGCCGGAGTGAGCGGCTTGCAGGAAGACGATGTGCCCTTCTGGTCGGGAGCCGACTATACGAACCGGAAAAAAGCCGTGTTCAGGGTACACGCCGACGGAGAAGTACACGCAACCAAAGGTACCGTCGGAATCTTGCAGGTCAAAAACGATTCCGTAGAGGTGAGCGATGCGACCGCAAGCGGAAACAAGATCATACTCACTACTAACAATATAAACAGCGTAAGCCAGGTTTTGGGTTCTTCCAAAGTCCCGTCGAGCCAAACAACGGGAAATGTGGCGGTCATAACCTCTCAAACGAAGCCTTTCGCCTCGGATTCCAGAAACTCAAGTCAATTCAAATGCGGCGCGGAGGTGCAGATGTCGGCACAAGTCAAGGGGACGATCCGGAGCGGAGGAAGCGTGAAGATCGAAATTATCAACCAGACAGCCGATACTACCGACACGATATTCCGGCAATCTTCCGCATATGACGACACGGTATCGATACAGATCAACAAGAACATTAGTTATCGTTTTACGACCCCCGGCAACTACTATATAAAAGTAACAGTGGAAGCATCCTCGTCCGGAGGACTCGGAAATGCGGCATCCGCAGCTGTCGAAGCGATTACTTTTTCTTTCGTGACCGACATCCGCAAGAACCTGATTGCACCCAACGGAGTAGCCGTTGTGAAAGGATCGAGCAACTACGCGGTATTCACAGGAGATATTTTCGAGGTCCTGATCGGAAAAGCCGGATTACGTATTCAAAACGGGTATGTATATAAGAGAGATACCGACCATACGACCTGGACAAAGATTTGAGAAACGCCATTGGAGACAGTCGTAGATGAATTGAAGAATTTTTAATAGCTGCGATGGACCATGTATGGAATACATCGGTTGTCGGCAGAAAAGTAAAAGACGAAGTAGAATCGGTCAGCATCGAATCTGACAAATAAAGTCCTTCGGGGGAGGACACAAAGAATCCCCCGGTTTGTTAGCAGTCATCTCACCTACATACCAACAAATGCACGATTACTCGCAGCGACCGGGGGATAAAGCCTCCTGCTGCGAGTAATTTTTTGTGTCGTTCCCTGTACAGGAAACGGCTGGTATGTAGATGAGATACGCAAAGATACTAATTTTTATAAAACAGCAAACTATGAGAACCCCTATTTCCTACTATGGCGGCAAGCAGACAATGCTCAAGCACATTTTGCCTTTGATCCCATCGCATAAGATCTATACAGAGGCATTTTGCGGCGGTGCGGCCGTCTTGTTCGCCAAACGGCCCTCCGAAGCTGAAATCATCAATGACATCAACATGGAGTTGACAAACTTCTACTGGTGTATGCAAGTTTACTATTCAGACCTCAAACACGAGATTAACAAAACACTACACAGCCGGGACCTACACGCCCATGCCGGGCATATCAACTCTTATCCGCAGTTCTTTACTCCCGTCGAACGGGCATGGGCCGTATGGGTGCTCTGTAAAATGTCGTTTGCGTCAATGATGGACGGGACGTTTGGATATGACTTCAGCGGCACAATGACCAAGAAACTGCGTAACGCGAAGGAGGAGTTCACAGAGCGGCTTTGTCAGCGGCTCGAACGAGTGACTATTGAGAACCGAAATGCTCTCGACGTGATCGCCTGCTATGATGCTCCCGATACCTTTCATTTCATCGATCCGCCTTATGTGAACTCCGATTGCGGACACTATGAGGATACATTCAACGAGCAGAATATGGAGCAACTCTTGCAATTGCTCGAAACCGTCAAGGGAAAGTTTATGCTCACGATGTTCCCGTTCGATATGATCGACCGGTATGCCCGGAAGAACGGATGGATTATCCATCGTATCGAGAGGACGATCAGTGCCTCGAAATCAAATCGCCGCAGACAAGAGGAGTGGATGGTCTGCAACTACGAGGAACGGGCACAGGCATCCCTGTTCGAGGGTGAGTATTTAGGCGAATAAATGGAGCTGGTATTGATTCATCTTGAAATAAAAAACCGTTCGAGCGGTAGTCAAACGCCATTCGAACGATGTGTTTTCTTGATTCGCTTTACATATTTCCCGTAATATGTAAACGGATCATGCATTTGCTTTACATATATTCGGCGCGTGTGCGAAATTTCAGTCGCTTTTCGTTTTGAGCGAACTCAACCCTCGAAAAGTCACAGCTGGTTCTGAAATCCGTCGCATTTGGTTTTGCCGATTATATTTTGCAAAAGTACAAAATCCCCCCCCCGTGCAAGTTTTCGGGCAGAAATGTTACTTCGGAATGAAAAAAAGCGTTTTTTCGGCAGCGTACCCTTGCTGTTATTCGCGCCCGTGTAGTCGGGTGATGACGATCGCTTTTGGCCTGTCAGCGGTCTATCCCGTCGCGGGAAAGGACGCCCTGCGTGTAGTAATGTTTGATTTCCCGCATTTCGGTCACCAGGTCGGCCGCGTCGATAAGTTCCTGCGGGGCATAACGTCCCGTGACGACGACTTCTACCGCCGGATGGCGGCGGTTCAGGGCATCCAGTACGGCGTCGATCGTCAGCAGTCCGAAATGCAGGGCGATGGTCAGTTCGTCGAGGATGACTACGTCGTATTCGCCGCTCTCCAGCAGGGCGGCGCAGCGGGTCAGACCGTCGCGTGCCATCCGGATATCGATCGCTTCGGGATCCTTGCCGATAAAACATCCCCGACCCAACTGTTCGATCTTCACTTGGTCGAAGAGTTGCCCGATTTTCGTTTCGTTGTATCGCATCGACTTGACGAACTGTCCGATGTAAACGCTTTTGCCGGCGCACAAAGCTCGCACGGCCAGTCCGAACGCGGCCGTCGTCTTGCCTTTGCCGTTTCCGGTATAGACGTGAATATATCCTTTCGTTGAGTCCATGCGGCAAAGATAGTGCAGGTTTGTGGCAGAGCCAAATAAATTTGGGCGGAACCGAGGGCGACCGCTGTCCGGAAAGACGATATAAATCCGAATCGAAGCGGGGTATATTTGCTCTCATGAGCAAGGCCGGTTGCGAGGTGACAGCCGGTTGTGGAAATTCTTTCCAGCGGATTTTTTGCAAAGGCGGAAAAGGTCGGAGCAAATTCGTGCCGGAAAAAATTTGAAAATAGAATCCCTTTCGTTTTTTCGGGAATACGTCGTTTCAGAGGTTGATCCGGTTGGCTTGCGTGAAGATGGCATCGAGCAGCCGGAATAACTCCGCTTCCAGCTCTTCGCCTCCCGGATCGCCGCAGAGTGTGAAGATTTTTCCCGGAGGAGCCCCGTAGCATATCGTGCCGGCCGCACCGCAGGTTTCGGACCCGCAGATGATGACTGCATCGATCGCATCCTCGTGACGCATCAAGGCGTTGTAAAGAGCCAGCAACTGCCGGGGTGCGGTTATTTTCGGGACGGGGAGCAACGCTCCGCAGGTTCCGATTTCTTCGATCGAATGAATGAGTTCCAGGTCGTAACGTCCGGCAATCAGCTCGGCTGTATCGGCCGGTATTCCATAGAGTATGATATTCATCGTTATCGGTTAAAAAAAAGTGCGGCGACATCCTAATCTCTTGAATGTTATGGCAGTAACAATGGTTATCGCCGCACTTTCGTTTGTCGTTCATTACTGGAAATACCGCTGTGGCAGACGAGGAAATCTCTTGTACCGGAACGGTACAACGATCCCTGTGTCGGGACGGTTTTCCTAAAATTTATCAAGCGAAACACAACCGAAATCAAACGCCTAACCCACGAGCGCCTTTGACGTCGAATCGATCTGGCAGGTCTTCTGACTCACTCCTGTTCCGAAGCCTTCCCGGTCCGTGCGGACCAGTGGCAGAGATGTTCGAAACGTTGCGGAGCTTCACAGCAGCGGGACTGTCCGGGATTCACACCCGATTCCCTTTTCATTCCTCTCCTTGCATAAGGAGCCGGAAACCAAATCTGCCGCAAATATAACGGTATTTTTCAGGAAACAAAAACTCTTTCCGGGAATTTTTCTTTTCGCCGATTGTTTCCGATTCGGCGGGAATACACTACTTTTGTACCGCCATGAAAACAAAACAGGAACTCACCGACATTCTCGATTTCGTCGCGGAATACGCTTCCTATCTGTTAGGATCGGGAGTGCACACTTCGCGTGTGATCCGCAACGCACAGCGCATCGGAACCTCGCAGGGAGTGGATATTCAGTTGTCGAGTTTTCAGAAAAGCATAATCATCACCGTGCACGACGAACGGAGCGGCGAAGTCGTTACCCGTGTGGTGAAGATCCCTGCGCTGCCTATCAGCTTCGAACGTAATTCGGATCTGAGCGCTTTGAGTTGGGATGCCGTCGATGAACACCTGTCGCTGACCGACCTGCGCGACCGTTACGGAGAGTTGATCGCCAAGCCGCGTATGGACCCGATTTTCGTCCTGCTGACGGTCGGCCTGGCGAATGCCTCCTTTTGTCGTCTGTTCGGCGGGGACTGGACGGCCGTGGGCATCGTTTTCACCTCGACGCTCGTCGGTTTTTCCACCCGGCAGTGGATGCAGGCGCATGCCGTGAATCACTTCCTGGTTTTCATCCTTTCCGCCTTTCTGGCTTCGCTCTGCGCCTCGTCGGCCTTGGGCTTCGATTGTACGGCCGAGGTTGCGATAGCCACCAGCCCGCTCTTTCTCGTCCCGGGCGTTCCGCTCATCAACGGGGTGATCGACATCGTCGAAGGGCATATCCTGATCGGTTGCAGCCGTCTGATAAACGCTCTGCTGCTGATCGTCTGCATTGCCGTAGGTCTTTCGGCGACGTTGATGATCGTTAAAAACAGTTTGCTATGATTGCGGTGGATATTCTGCTCGACGGGTTGTTCGCAGCTGTGGCCGCTATCGGATTCGGGGCGATTTCCGACCCTCCGGTCCGGGCATTTCCCTGTATCGCCCTGTTGGCGGCCGTCGGGCATGCCCTGCGTTTCTGCCTGATGAGTTATGCGGGGATCGACATCGCTACGGCTTCGCTCTGCGCTGCCGTCGTCATCGGTTTCGGCAGTCTTTGGTTGGGACGGGGTATTCGTTGTCCGATGACCGTGCTCTACATTCCGGCCCTGCTGCCGATGGTTCCGGGTATCTACGCCTACAAGACGGTCTTTGCCCTCATCATGTTTCTGCAATCGCTCAACGATCCCGGACAGGGGCTGGAATATATGCAGCAGTTTTTCCTGAATGCCACCGTGTCGTTCAGCGTGATTATCCTGTTGGCTGCGGGCGCTACGCTGCCGATATTCATCTTCAACCGCCGGGCTTTCTCGCTCACACGACGCAGACAGAACCGCAAGTAAACTCTTTTCGTATGGATGTTTTCTGGAATACGATCGCCGCATACAACGCCGCCACGTGGCCCGTGCAGCTCCTCCTGGTCGCGGTCGCCGCCGTACTGACCCTTTTGCTTTACCTGCGTCCGACGCGTGCGGTGCGTGTGGCGATGAAGGTTTTTATGGCCGCATTGAATTTCTGGATCGCGGGCGTATATTATTTTCTCTATTGCGCTCCGCGCGAACATTACGATATTCTGGCCTTGTTCTGGACGGTCATGGGCTGTATTTGGATCTATGATCTGGCGGCCGGACACGATTCGCTCGGGCGCACGGGACGACACTCCCAGTTTGCTTTGGCGCTGTTCTGTATGCCGCTCGTTTATCCGCTTTTCTCGCTGGCCCTGGGGCGTACTTTTCCGATGATGACCTCGCCCGTGATGCCCTGCTCGGTCGCGGTCTTCACCGTCGCGTTGATGCTGGCTTTCTCCGAGCGGGCGAATATCGTGTTGGCGACGTTCCTCTGCCATTGGGCGTTGATCGGGCTTTCGAAGGTCTATTTTTTCGGGATTCCCGAGGATTTTCTGCTGGCGTGCAGCGTCGTACCCGCTCTCTTCCTCTTTTTCCGGCGTTATATCCGGAATCGGGCCTGCGAATCCACCAAACCCTCCCCGCGTGTGCTGAATGCATTGCTTGCCGTCCTGTGTGCCGTCATCGGGGTTTTCTTCACTTTTACGCTTCTGCATCAATTCGATCTCTTTACCGAAATATGATCCCATACCGAGCCGAAGATTTCAGCGTGACGGTTTCCGTCGCCGATTATATAGCCCGTTTCCGCGATGCCGAGCGTTTCGAGGGCTGCTGCCGCGCCTGTCCGAACTATGGGTGCAGTTGGGGATGCCCTCCCTTCGATTTCGATGTCGAAGAGTATCTGAACCGGTATTCCAGGGCATTGCTTATTGCTACGAAGATCGCTCCGGAGCAGCGCGACCTTCCCATTGCGGAGGCAAAGCGGTTGATCCACCCCGAACGGCAGCGGCTCGAGAGACGTCTGCTCGAGATGGAGCGGCGATACGGAGGACGTTCGTTCGCCTACGTCGGCAGTTGCCTCTATTGTCCCGAGGGTACCTGTACACGCCCCGAAGGGAACCCGTGCCGCCATCCCGAACTGGTGCGTCCGTCGCTCGAAGCCTGCGGCTTCGACATAGGTCGCACGACTTCCGAGTTGTTCGGAATCGAACTCAAGTGGGGAGCCGACGGAAAAATGCCCGAGTACCTGACCCTCGTGTGCGGTTTTTTCCACGATGGGGACGGTGTCGTGTGGTAATCGCAAGATACGAAAAGGCTCGCTGTACAGCGAGCCTTTTTCATTCCGGAACGATCCTCCTATGCCTGTTCTGCCAGGATGCTTTTACGCGGATGGAAGATGTTGAGGTTGAGCCGTCCGACGATGTCGCTCAAGGCAGCCTGGGCCTTGAC
>ERZ1027225.830-NODE-830-length-12720-cov-4.095302_pt1 | contig 12720 bp, 11 predicted proteins | sample MGYA00519479_ERZ1027225 | MGnify/ENA primary metagenome ERZ1027225 (study PRJEB26926, sample SAMN06164471) | human gut metagenome | biome: ENVO:00009003; feature: ENVO:2100002; material: ENVO:00002003 | host: Homo sapiens | place: USA | collected 2012 ... | reverse complement strand
CCTATTAAGTCGTCGGCAGCGTCAGATGTGTATAAGAGACAGGTTGTAGTAAATGCAGGAATTGCCAATGCGTGTACAGGCAAGCAGGGACTGGACTACTGCCGCAGGGAAGCAGAAGTGACAGGCAGGCTTCTTGGGATTCCCGCAGAAGCAGTACTGGTTGGTTCCACAGGTGTCATCGGCATGCAGCTTCCCATGGATCGTATTGAGGCAGGTATTGCCAAGCTCGTAGAAGCCAAGTCAGATACACTGGAGGCAGGACATACAGCAGCATGCTCCATTATGACAACAGATACGATTTCCAAGGAGATCGCAGTGTCTTTTGAACTGGATGGCAAAGAAATTACGGTAGGTGGTATGAGCAAGGGCTCCGGTATGATTCATCCCAATATGTGTACCATGCTTGCATATATCACCACAGATATGGCAATCTCCAAAGAACTCCTTCAGGAAGCGCTCAGTACAAGTGTAGTAGATACCTTTAACATGATTACGGTAGATGGCGATACTTCCACCAATGATACCTGCCTTGTTATGGCGAATGGCATGGCTGGCAATACAGAAGTTACCCAGAAGGGTGAAGCATATGACAAGTTCTTTGAAGCACTGAACTATGTATGTACCTATCTGGCTAAGAAGATGGCTGGCGACGGAGAAGGCGCTACGAAGCTTTTTGAAGCAAAGGTTGTGAATGCCAGGTCCAAGGAAGATGCAAGGACTCTTTCAAGAGCAATTGTCGGCTCCAACTTATCCAAAGCTGCTATTTATGGCTGTGATGCGAACTTTGGACGTTTTCTGTGTGCAATGGGTTATTCAGGAGCACAGTTCGATCAGAATGATGTTGAACTTTTCTTTGAAAGTGAAAATGGCAGATTACAGGTATTTGACCACGGTACACCAATTGTATTTGATGAAGAAAAGGCATTACAGATCATGAAAGCTGATGCAGTAACAGTATACGTTGACATGCATGAGGGAGAAGCAGAGGCGACAGCCTGGGGCTGTGACCTGACTTATGATTATGTCAAGATTAACGCAGATTACCGCTCTTAAATTCGTAATTATTCAGATATTGGAAAGGTATGGGTAATATAATGGAAAAGAACATGGAAGAGATTTTATCAAAAGCAGAAGTCCTGATAGAGGCACTGCCTTACATCCAGCGTTTTAATAGAAAGATCATTGTTGTAAAGTACGGCGGAAGCGCCATGAGCAGTGAAGAATTGCAGAAGAATGTCATTAAGGATGTGACACTTCTGAAATTAGTAGGTTTCAAGCCGATTATCGTGCATGGTGGCGGTAAGGAGATCAGCCGCTGGGTAGGCAAGGTAGGCAAGGAAGCCAAGTTCGTCAATGGTCTTCGTGTTACAGATGCAGAGACCATGGAAATCGCAGAAATGGTCTTGAATAAAGTAAATAAAGGGCTTGTATCCATGGTACAGGAGCTGGGGGTCAAGGCTGTAGGTATCAGTGGTAAGGACGGCGGTTTATTAAAGGTAGATAAGAAGTACTCCAACGGAGAAGATATCGGTTTTGTAGGTGATATCAAGGACGTAGACCCCAAGATTCTCTATGATCTGCTGGAGAGAGATTTCCTGCCTATCGTAGCGCCTATCGGTATGGATGATAATTTCCAGACCTACAATATCAATGCAGACGATGCAGCATGCGCCATTGCAAAAGCCGTAGGAGCTGAAAAGCTGGCATTCCTGACAGATATTGAAGGGCTGTATAAGGACATCAATGATAAGTCTTCCTTCATTTCCAGACTGTCTGCTTCTGAGGCGGATCAGCTGATCAGTGATGGATTTATCGGTGGCGGTATGCTTCCAAAGCTTGCAAACTGCACTTCAGCAATCAAGAATGGTGTTAATCGTGTACATATCCTGGATGGCCGTATTCCTCATTGCCTTTTACTGGAGATCTTTACCCAGAAAGGTATCGGAACAGCTATCGTTAAGGATGATGAAGTGGATAAGATTCTGTAGGAAGGAGAACAGCTGCCATGAATATGAAAGAATATATCGACGAGGCGGAGAAAGATCTGCTTCATACTTATAACCGTTATCAGATTGTATGGGATAAGGGGGATGGTGTGCATCTCTATGACCTGGATGGCAGAGAATATCTGGATTTCGTATCCGGTATTGCTGTTTTTGCACTGGGCTATAACAACAAAGCATATAATGATGCTCTGAAAGCACAGATTGATAAGGTCATTCATACATCTAACTATTATTACAATGTACCTGCGATCGAAGCTGCAAGAAAGATCAAGAAGATATCAGGTATGGACAGAGTATTCTTTACCAACAGTGGTACAGAAGCAATCGAAGGTGCTTTAAAAGCAGCTAAGAAATATGCATATGTACGTGACGGACATGCAGATCATGAGATCATTGCCATGAATCATTCCTTCCACGGCAGAACTATGGGAGCCCTTGCGGTTACAGGCAATCCTCATTACAGAGAGGCTTTTGAGCCACTGATCGGCAATATCAAGTTCGCAGAGTTGAACGATTTTGACAGTGTAATGGCACAGGTAACAGATAAGACCTGCGCGATCATATTCGAGACTGTTCAGGGAGAAGGCGGCATTTACCCTGCTACAGAAGAATTTATGTCCAAGGTAAAGGCACTTTGTGAAGAAAAAGACATTCTCCTGATTCTGGATGAGATTCAGTGCGGTATGGGAAGAACCGGCTATATGTATGCATGGCAGCGTTATGGTATCAAGCCGGATATCATGACAAGTGCCAAGGCTTTGGGCTGTGGTGTTCCTGTGGGCGCCTTTATGATGACAGAGAAGGTGGCACAGAACTCTCTTACAAGTGGAGATCACGGAAGTACTTATGGTGGCAACCCGCTTGCCTGTGCAGCCGTATCCAAGGTAATTGACCTTTTTGAAGAAGAGAATATTCTGGATAATGTAAAAGAAGTCGGTGAATATCTGGCTGGTAAATTGGATGAACTTGTGTTAAAATATGATTTCGTGAAAGAACACAGAGGTCTTGGTCTGTTGCAGGGACTGGAATGTGATAAGCCGGTAGCAGGAATTATCAACAAGGCATTAGACAAAGGACTTCTCTTAATTAATGCAGGCACACATGTAATCCGATTTATCCCGGCACTTACAGTTTCCAAAGAAAATGTAGATGAAATGATAACAATTCTGGATGCATGTCTGGCTGAAGCTGAATAAAAGCCCCTGCTAAGTGGGCAATAGCGACATGGAGAATGCACATGAATTTAAGAAAAAGATGGATTTCAGTACTGGCAGTGATTCTGGTACTGGTTGCAATGATTGCAGGTATTACATTATTGACACCGGTTTCTGACGGGATGAATCTTCTGGATTGGCATAAGGAGACCATTCACCTGTGGTATACGGATGATTCCCTTACGGATTATCTCAATAACAAGGCATTGGATTTCTATAATGCCACAGATGTCAGAGTGGAGACGAAGCTTGTATCAGGACTGGAATATCTAGAAGCAATCAATCAGGCGAGCCTTTCAGATGAAGAGACGCCCCCGGATGTGTATATTCTCAGTAATGATTCGCTGGAAAAGGCATATTTGGCTGGTCTTGCCACACCAATTAACAATACAAAGATACTGGAAGACAGTACTTTGTTTAGCCAGGTAGCCAGAAATGCAGTGAGCTATCATGGTAACTATGTAGGTTATCCGTTGTATTTTGAAACAAGTGCACTTTTATATAATAAGACCTATCTGAACCAGATTGCGGCAGAGGCTGGACTTGAGAATGCAGATTCCCTGATTCCTTCCTCCATAGCGGATATACTGACCATAGCAGACCAGTATTCCACACCGGAGAATGTAGAGTATTTCTTCAGATGGGATGTATCAGATATCTTTTATAATTATTTCTTTATTGGTAATTATATTTCTGTTGGTGGAGATGCAGGAGACGATAAGAGTCATATTGATATTTATAATACGCAGTCTATCGCCAGCCTAAAGGTATATCAGGAGATGAACCAGTTCTTCTCCATTGATACCAAGGAATCCAGCTATGATTCTGTTATTCAGGAGTTTCTGGATGGTAAGACGATATACACAATTGCTACAAGTGATTGCCTGAAACGTCTGGAAGAGGCTTCCGGAAAAGGGGAATTTGATTATGAATATGGAATTGCCAAGCTTCCGGATATCAATCAGGATATGATTACCAAAGGCATGTCTGTTACCAATGCATTGGTTATCAATGGGTATTCCGGGCAGAAGGACATTGCCAATCAGTTTGTGGAATTCCTGTCTGAACAGGGCAGTGAGGATCTGTATGAAATGACAGGCAAGCTCCCCGCCAGACTACAGACTTCTTATGAAGATGACCGACAGTTGGCATTTGTGCAGAATTATATTGATTCAGTGCCTATCCCCAAGCTGACGGAGACCAGTAATTTCTGGGTAGAACTGGAAATCTGCTTTGCCAAGGTATGGGATGGAGCGGATGCCAATACAGAACTGAGGAGTCTTTCAGAGCAGATTAAGACCCAGGCAGCCGGAGAAACCTATACAGAAGAAGTATTAGAAGATCCACAGGTAGAACTTCTGCCGGATACCGGTTATGAAGAAAGCAGCGACAGCGAATAAAAAATGATATTTTATCCAATCATATGAGTAAACGAAAAAGGAGAAGTTACTGATATGATTGGATTTTTTATTGCGATGCTTTCCGGTGCATTGATGAGTGTACAGGGAGTCTTTAATACCAAGCTGACGGAGAGTACAAGTCTGTGGGTTGCCAACGCATTTGTACAGTTTACGGCTTTTTTGATATGCATTGCCGCATGGCTCGTTACAGACAGAAGCTCCATGCGTTCTCTGTTCAATGTAGAACCGAAATATTTTCTACTGGGAGGAGTTATGGGGGCATTCATAACCCTGACTGTCATTAAGAGCATGGATTCATTAGGTCCTGCCAAGGCAGTTATGCTGATTGTAATTGCTCAGCTTGTCGTTGCTTACCTGATTGAGCTGTTTGGGTTGTTTGGGGTAGAGAAGCAGCCCTTTGTCTGGAGAAAGGCAATCGGAGCGCTTGTGGCAATCGTAGGCTTTGTTGTATTCAAATGGGATTGATCAGCAGCATGAAATGTAAAAAATAGTACTTGTATTAGGCTGGTAATTATCATAGAATAAATTATATATGCATAGAGGGGCCTTTATCATGGAGAAAGAGGTTAAGAGCATGATAAAGCTATCATATACGGAATTAAATATAAAATTGAAAAAAAGAGCTGCAGCAATTGCAGCAGCGATGTGCGTGATAACGACTGCAAGTGGATGCGGAAGCTATAATGCAGAGATTACCTGGGAGATAGAAGAATCCTCGGTCAGTGAAGAAGCAGACATTGAATCCACAAAGACGCCTGAAGAAGCAGACATGATCTGTGTATATGTAGGCGGAGCAGTCAGCGACAGTGGCGTGTATCTGTTGCCACAGGGCAGCAGGCTTTATGAGGCAATTGAAGCAGCAGGGGGAATGACAGAAGATGCAGATCCCTATTACCTGAATCAGGCGAAGATTCTTGAGGATGCAGAGCAGATCATTGTACTGACAACACAGGAAGTACAGGAGAGAAAGGAACAGATACGCCAGCAGGCAGAAGAAGCAGGACTGGTCAATATCAATACCGCAGATGTGTCACAGCTGATGCAGCTGAATGGAATCGGGCAGTCTAGAGCAGAGGCAATCGTTGCTTATCGCGAGCAGTGTGGACAATTTAAACAGATAGAAGACATACAGCAGGTAACAGGTATTAAAGCCGGTCTGTATGAGAAAATTAAGGATAAAATAACAGTCGGTTAGATTTCGAAGAGGGAGCAGAGACATGGGTAAGAAAGTTTTGGTAGTGGATGATGAGAAGTTGATTGTAAAGGGTGTTCGTTTCAGCCTGGAACAGGATGATATGGAAGTGGATTGTGCCTATGATGGAGAAGAGGCACTGGATAAAATAAAAAATAACAAGTATGATTTAATCCTGCTTGATATCATGCTTCCCAAATTAACAGGATTGGAAGTATGTCAGCAGGTAAGAGAGTTCTCGGATGTGCCTATTGTCATGCTGACAGCAAAAGGCGATGATATGGATAAGATTCTGGGTCTGGAATACGGTGCAGATGACTATATTACGAAGCCTTTTAATATTCTGGAGGTAAAGGCACGTATCAAGGCAATCATGCGCAGAACCTCTGGTAAGTCAGAGCATACGAAGAAAGAACAGCAGCAGGTGGTAGAGACAGGAGATCTGAAGCTTGACTGTGAGGGTAAGAGACTCTATATCTGTGGTAAAGAGATCAATCTGACTACGAAGGAATTTGACGTTCTGGAGCTTCTTGTACTGAACCCCAATAAGGTATACAGCAGAGAGAATCTGTTGAAGCTCGTATGGGGAGCAGATTATCCGGGGGATGTACGTACAGTGGATGTGCATATCAGAAGATTGCGTGAGAAGATTGAAGCCAATCCAAGTGAACCAAAGTATGTACATACGAAGTGGGGCATCGGCTATTACTACAAAAATTAAAGTAACTATTCTGAATAGTTACGAGAATTCATAGGGTTCGAAGAAAGGCATGGATATACAAGTGTCGAAGATTTGGAACAAAATCAGAGAAAATAAAGTATTCAGGAGTCTGCGATTCAGAATCTTTCTAATCATTCTTATTGCGGGCAGCATTCCAGGAATTATCATGTATCTGGGAATACGGGAACGATATATGGCAAATGCCGTCAATACCAGAGTGAATGAAGTACAGACGCAGGTTAAGATCATTGCGGATCATCTGCTGACTTATAATTATCTGCTGGACAGCAGTAATGAAGTAGTGAATGCAGAGCTGGCGCAGTTGTCTAATCTATATGACGGACGCGTGCTAATTGTAGATGGTAATTTCAAGATCATAAAAGATACTTACGGAATCAGTGAAGGGAAGCTGCTGATCAGTGAAGATATTATCCGCTGCTTCAAAGGAGAAGGCAGTTCTTCTCATATGGCGGGCAATAACTACATTGAGATCGTAGTCCCTATTGAAGAGAAGCAATCCGGTACAAGTCCGGTAAAAAGTAATGTATTAAGTAATAATACATCTAAAATAACGGGTATTATGATTACGAGTGTGTCAACAGATTCAATTGTTACCAGCTATGAGTATCTTCAGAGCCGGGCATATATTATAGAGATTCTGGTAGTGGTATTGATGTTTGGCATTGCCTTTTTCCTGAGCAGATATGTACTGAAACCATTTGAAAAGATAACAGAATCTATCAATGAGGTAAAGAACGGATTTACGGATGAAGAGATTCATGTAACAGAATATATCGAGACAGAGCATATCGGTGACGCTTTTAATCAGATGCTTGGAAGAATGAAGGTACTGGATGATTCCAGACAGGAATTCGTATCCAATGTGTCCCATGAGCTGAAGACTCCTCTGGCATCCATGAAGGTGCTGGCGGATTCCCTGCTTGCACAGGGAGATGTACCCGCAGAGCTTTATCGTGAATTCATGACTGATATTGCGGATGAGATAGACCGTGAGAACAAAATCATAACGGATCTTCTGGCACTGGTGAAGATGACCAGGACTTCAGCAGATATGAATGTAGAGCCTATGGATATCAATGCTTTACTCGAGTTATTGCTGAAGCGACTGGGACCTATTGCAGCTAGGGCGAATGTGAAGCTTGTATTTGAGAGTAGACGCAAGGTCAATGCAGAGGTGGATGAGGTGAAGCTTACTTTGGCATTATCCAATCTTGTGGAAAATGCAATCAAATACAACGTAGATGGTGGATGGGTGAAGGTTATTCTGGATGCAGATCATCAATACTTTACCGTAGAGGTGTCAGATTCAGGAATTGGCATTCCGCAGGAATCCATAGAGCATATTTATGAGCGCTTTTACAGGGTAGATAAATCACATTCCCGTGAAATAGGAGGAACCGGACTGGGACTTGCTATTACCAGGAGTGCTATTCTCATGCATAGAGGTTCTGTTAATGTAACAAGTGAGGAAGGTGTAGGGACTACTTTTACAGTGAAGCTTCCATTATCCTACATTGCTCCCGTATAAAACAGGAAAGGCACAGAGCGTATGAATACAAGAAAGAATATGATATGGCTGCTTATCATGGCGGTATGTATCATATGTTTGGGTGGGTGTGCGAAGAAAGAGCAGGAAGGCACTCCGGTAGAGATATCTTACCTGAACAAGAGTGAGACTAAGATTGTAACAGAACAGCATTATCTGGAAGGAACCACAACCAAGGAAATGATAGTTGAGGTTCTGACTTTATTGTGCTCGGTTCCTGAGAATAAAGAGTTAAAGGCGACTCTGTCCGGTGGAATTAATATCATCAATTATTCACTGGATGGAGGGCAGGTTACAGTCTCCTTAGGAGAAAAATACAAAGAATTGTCCAAAACGACAGAAGTTTTGACTAGAGCAGCGGTGGTGCGCAGTCTCACACAGATACCGGATGTTGGGTATGTGATGATTACAATAGCCGGAGAGCCGCTTATGGATATGGCGGGCAACCCGCTTGGAATCATGACAGCAGATATGTTCGTTGATAACGAGGGCGAGCAGATGAATTCCTATGAAAAGGTAACGATTCGCCTGTATTTTGCCAATGAGACCGGAGATGGGCTGATTCCAATTAACAGGGAGCTGGTGCATAACATTGATGTGTCCAATATTTCTATGGAGAAGCTTGTTGTGGAACAGCTGATTGCAGGACCTGCCAATGATGAATCCTATCCGACAATTAATCCGGACACGAAGCTTCTTGGTGTGACGGTAAAAGATGGAATATGTTATGTCAACCTGGACAGTACATTCCTGACGCCTGTAAATCAGGTAACCAGTGATGTCACGATATATTCGATCACTAATTCACTGGTAGAATTAAGTAATATCAATAAAGTGCAGATATCCATAGATGGTAAGAAGGATGTAAAGTTCCGTGATAAATATAATCTGACTACAATCTTTGAAAGAAATCTGCAACTATTACAATGATACTAGGATTGTGAGAGCACGTAGTGCGGAACAAACCGTTGGTATCATAATTATATAGAAAAGGAAGAATAAATGAGAAGACCACTATGCTTAGTATGTATGGCATTTGTGGCCGCTGTTTTTATAATGCTTCACATACAGCCGATGCAGGAGCATGCCTTATCTGAGGAACAGGAAGGACAGGTTGTGACCAGACAGGGCATTGTTACGGCAAAGGAATATAAAGATGGTAATCTGATTCTATATCTTGAGGACAAGGACAAAGAGGGATTTCTGTGTTACATGTCAGATGTAACAGAACCGAAGCTTGGCAGTGTGGTAACAGTCCAGGGGAAAGCAATGAATTTCAGACAGAGCAGAAATCCAGGCGGCTTTGACCAGAGAGAATACTATAGAGTGCAGAGGGTATACTATCAGATGAAAAATGGGAGACTCCTGACACAAAGCGGGCAATACAGCTTCTATCGGGAGTCTCTTTATCGTCTGCGCAGACAATTGGAGAGAATATTGGAACAGTGCATGGAGGAACAGGATGCAGCTGTTATGAAAGCAGTTCTACTGGGGAATAAGCAGGAGCTGGATACCGAAAAGAAGCAGCTCTATCAGAAAAGCGGGATTGCACATGTGCTGGCTATATCAGGGGTACATATTACGATTCTTGGGATGGGATTGTATGAAGCCTTGCGAAGATTGCGGATACCGGGCTGGCTGTGTTCAGTCGTTGCAATCATTCTGATGCTGTTGTATGGAGATATGGTTGGAATGAGTACTTCTGCGTATCGTGCCATCTTCATGTTTGCATTGAAGATGGGGGCGCAGCTTCTGCATAGAACTTATGATATGCTGACAGCTTTGGCACTTGCGGCAGCAGGCGTATTGCTGGAACAGCCATTATACCTGTATCATGCCGGATTTCTGTTGTCCTTTGGCGCAATTCTTGGAATCGGCTGTATGCTGGATGTAATAAAAACAGATATGACACAGATGTCGTTTAAAGGGACGGGAGATAAAGTACGGATATATAAGAGATTAATAAAGATACGTGAGGGGTTAGCGGGTGGATTTGCTGTTTTTACAGTACATTTTCCTATTATGCTGTGGTTTTATTATGAGTTTCCCATCTATTCATTTCTGCTGAATCTATTGATTATTCCTGCAATGGGAATGGTAATGATTCTGGGGCTGGTATGTATAGGTTTCGGGGCTTTCTCCTGGGGATTCATGCGTGGAATCTCCTATCTGGCGGCGCAGGGCTGCCATTTGATATTGCAGGGGTTTGATCTGCTGTGTGAAGGATCGTTGAAGTTACCCGGCTCGACTTGGATCGTAGGAAGACCAGCCGTGTGCAGAATTGTGTTTTTTTATATTATTATGATATTGCTGTATGTGATTCACCAGTATCTGAAGAAAGAGAGAACACTGCTCATGCCATACTGGTTAAAAATGACCTGGATTCTTGCAGCGGTTATAATGTTGACGCATAGAACCTATGGGAAGCTGGAAATAACCGTGATGGATGTAGGACAGGGGGATGGCATCTGGCTGGAGACGGATAAGGGAGAACATTACCTGATTGACGGTGGTTCCACTTCGGAGAGTAAGCTTGCCCGGTACACTCTGGTCCCATTTCTGAAATATACAGGAACAGATAGATTAGATGCTGTGTTTCTGACGCATCTGGATGAAGATCATATATCCGGTGTGAGGGAGCTGTTGGAGAATCCGCAGGGAATCCAGATAGAGCAGGTCGTCATTGCACAGGCTGCAAAGAAGGATGAGAAATATGAAGCACTAAGAGAATTGTGTAAAGAGCAGAAAGTCCCCCTGCGTCATGTAAAAAGTGGCGACTATATGGAAGCGGGAAAAATGAGATTACAGATCCTGCATCCCGAGGCAGAATATCAGGCACAGGACCGTAATGGATATTCGCTGGTGATGAAGCTGGAATATGGTGAGTTCCATGCGTTGTTTACCGGGGATGTGACAGAAGATGGAGAGATGGCAGTGGCTAGGACATTACCATCAGACTGGAAATGTCATTACTATAAGGTGGCGCATCATGGTTCACGATACTCTAATTCTGAGCTTTTGCTGAATCAGCTGCAACCTGATATAGCAGTGATCTCCTGTGGAGAGAATAACAGTTATGGACATCCTCATACGGAAGTATTGGAACGATTGCGGCAGGTTGGAACAACAGTATATAGAACAGATGAAAGCGGGGCAGTTATGCTGACTGTTTCTGGTAGCCAGTTAAAGATGAAAAAACACATAATGGCACTTTCAAAATGAAAATCTGAGATATATGGCAAAAGATGAGTAACTATGATAAGATAATATTGCTGGCAAAAACAGTGAAACTTTAACAGGAGGCATGGTGGGGCGATGAAGAGAGTCATACAGGATATCAAAGAGGGAACATTCAGCCATGTATACCTGTTATATGGAGAAGAAGCTTATCTGCGTAAGCAGTATCGTGATAAACTGAAATGTGCGTTGGTGTCACCGGATGATACGATGAACTGTAGCATCTATGCAGGAAAAGACATCAATGTGAATGAAGTTGTAGACATGGCAGGGACTATGCCCTTTTTTGCAGAGCGCAGAGTGATCGTAATTGAAAACAGCGGCTGGATGAAGACGGGAAATGAGAAAATGGTTGATTTTCTCAAACATATTCCTGAAACTACTTATATGATATTTGTTGAAGAAGAGGTAGATAAGCGAAGCAAGCTCTTTAAGGCAGTGTCGTCTAATGGTTATGCGGCAGTCTGTGATGTACAGGATGAGAATACCTTGAAGAAGTGGATCATGGGACTGCTTAAGAAAGAAAATAAGCTGATTACCCCGGATGCACTGAATCTTCTGTTGGACAGAACCGGTACAGATATGGAGAATATCCGCCATGAAGTTGAGAAATTAATATGTTATAAGTATGAAGAAGAAGGCATTACGGCAAAGGATGTGGAAGAACTGTGCACTGTAAGAGTGCAGAATAAGATATTTGATATGGTGGAAGCAGTGGCAGATAAGAAACAGAAACAGGCACTGGATTTGTATTATGACTTATTAGCATTAAAAGAAGCTCCACTCAAGATACTTGCGCTAATAGCCAGACAGTTCAACATTCTGTTGCAGGTAAGGGAAATGAAAGCGAAAGGGTATGACGATAATACCATAGCCCAGAAGACTGGATTGAATGCCTATTTCCTGAAAAAGAAATATATTCCACAGGCTATGCGTTTTAAACAGGAACAGCTGATGGAAGCCGTCAGTGAATGTGTACAGGCGGATGAAGATGTAAAAACCGGTAGAATGAGTGATCTTATGAGTGTAGAATTAATTATAGTAGGACTTAGCAATTAACAGGAGGAAGAGAAAGATGATACCAAAAGACCCGGTAATGTTATTAAGCTTTGTGAATCTGAAGCTGCGTGACTTCTATAGCAGCCTGGATGCACTGTGTGAGGATCTGGATGCAGACGAGAAAGAGATTACAGAGAAGCTTGCATCTATTGATTATCATTATGATGCAGAGAGAAATCAGTTCGTATAAAAAACATAAACAGGTGATAAAAAACCATGGTCATTCAACTGTCTGAATGACCATGGTTTTTATGTTAGCTCTGTCTCTTATACACATCTCCGAGCCCACGAGACTAAGGCGAA
>ERZ1027225.827-NODE-827-length-12752-cov-4.073797_pt1 | contig 12752 bp, 5 predicted proteins | sample MGYA00519479_ERZ1027225 | MGnify/ENA primary metagenome ERZ1027225 (study PRJEB26926, sample SAMN06164471) | human gut metagenome | biome: ENVO:00009003; feature: ENVO:2100002; material: ENVO:00002003 | host: Homo sapiens | place: USA | collected 2012 ... | reverse complement strand
CGCAGCAAAGGACGCAGCTATCGCGGCTGCCGGCGACGCTTGCAAGGATGCATTCCAGACGTCGTTCAATGCTGCCGTCGCTTCGGCCAACCTCGTCAATGAGACCAAGTTGACCCAGGCGATCAACGACTACGACACCAAGATCAAGCAATACCTCGAGGATGCCATTACGAAAGAGGACGGTTTCATCAACAAGGCCATTGCCGAGGCTGTCAGCGATGCTGTCGCAGACCTGCAGGCTATGATCTCCGGTCGTCTGACCAGCGTGCTGCTGATCCCCGACCTGTATGTCAACGGCATCGAAACCATCGAGCTGAAATCGCTTTCTTACGAGGCATGGAAAGTAACCTCGAGCGCATCGGCCGAGACCGTGACACAAGGTTCGACGACCTCGACGACTGCTGCTTCGGCTACTTCGGTACGCTACAACGTAAGCCCCTCGGTCGTTACGAAAGAGGATATCAAGGATCCCAGTTTCGTGTTCGAGAAGGCTGAAGTTCGCACGCGCGCTGCTGTCAGCGAGCAACTGCTGAACGTCGCTTCGTGGGATATCGCAGGCGGTGTGCTGACCGTAGACGTGAAGAAGACAGCAGGTACCGCTCTTACGCTGGATGCAAAACACATCTACACGGCTGCCCTGAAAGTGCCCCTCGCAGACAAATACCTCGGCGAAGGCGAAGTAGGCACTGCCGTATATTCGGACTATGTTGCGCTGACCGAAACGGCTATCGAGCCGAAAATCGCCGCCCTGATCGACCTGAACTCGGCCAAGAGCGAGGACGGTGAATTCGAGTGCGATGAAGCAGCGGATCACTATCACTTCTCGGCTGATTATGAGGCTGCACAGGCTGCCGATCCTTCGTTCACCGAAGCATACAACAAGCCGATCGACCTGCTGTCGATGGTTACCGGTTGCTATATCGACGATGATGAAGCCAAAGAGATCACCAAGGAAGCGCTCAAGGCTGCCGGCCTCGAGTTCCGCTTCGTACTGCCGACCAAGCCTTACAAGGTAGGTGACAACGATACCGACCAGCAGAAATTCGCCAGCGTAGCCAATACGGACGGCGCGTGGACGCTGACCTCGAAACTGCCCGACGGCACGACTAACAACCAGGCTGCTATCGACAAGACGCCGATCGTACGTGTCGAGCTGGTTGACGTGAACAACAAGAACGCCGTCGTTGACGTTCGTTACTTCAAGGTACAGTGGCTGAAGGAGAAGATCGCTCCGGTTGACCTGAAGGTTCTCAAGACGTTCGACTACACGTTGACTTGCGATGCCTTCAAGGGTTCGTTCACTTGGGAAGAGATGGTTACCAAGGTACTCGGCAAACTCGGTGAGAACGGTCTGTCGCAGGCTGAGTTCATCGCAACCTATGCTGCTCCCGAAATCGCCGCTACCGATCATACCGTAGGTACCGTGGCCCAGGCCGCTGCTGACGGTGTCGAGCTGCTTTACAACTTCGACGCTACTGCTGCCGAGTCCGCTGCCGCCTTCACCTGGACGCTGACGCCCGAGCAGATCGGCAACGTGATCGCCGACCTGATTGCTGGCAAGGAAGTGAAGAAGGTTGTCAATGTGACGATCCCTGCACAGAACGTATACCAGGGCAAACTGACCTTCTCGTTCGTTGTGAACATCAAGAAGCCGACCCTGCCTTCGATCTACGGTTACGACTCTTCGTTCTGGCACTCCGATTACACGCTGGCTTATGTTTACCCGATCCAGTACAATACGCCCGGTGCATATGCGACCTGCGCATACCGCTATGAACTCGACCGTCTGTTCGCCGACAGCAAGCCCGTCACGAACCTGCTGCCCTGCGGCAAATGGGATATCCAGTTCGCCAAGAAGCAGCCTGCTACGGGTTACGCTCCCGCACTGACGGGTGCCGAACCTGCCGGTGAAACCGACGTGACGGGTTATACGCTGAAGAAGGGTGTTATGGATGCCGTCAAGCTCAACTACAACGGTATGGGTGACAACTGGTATGCTCCCGCAACCACGAACCCGGGTGCCGTCAATACCGCCGCCGCTGCCGACATCACCGTACAGGTGCTCAATAACGAAGCCGGTATCGGGATCCTGAAGCAGCAGGCAACGCTCAAGGTATGGGCTGCGATCAACCCCTATAACCACATCGAGCTGACGGATTTCAACGTATATTTCGTCGAGCCTCTGAAGATCAACACCGAGCTGACCGACGCCTACTTCGTAGACCAGATCATCAGCGGTTCCGAGGTTGACTGCTCGAAGGCCTTCACCATGACCGACTTCAAGGACTACATCGTGGCTGAGGTGACGACCGGTACGGACGAGAAGGAGAAATATGCTTCCGACCTCTATGCTTACTATGCAGTGAATGCCCCCGCTTGGGATCTGGCCAATGCCAAGACCAACCTGAAGAAAGATGCCAGCGGCAACTACGTAGTGGATGGGACGATCACGGCACAGACTGCCACGATCAAGGCTGAAGACCGTTTCGGTGTGAACTGCATCACCAAGGATGGCTCGAAGCTTGTCTTCAAGAACATCAACGGAGTGAAGGTCGAGAAAACTGTGAAGCTCTTCATCCCGGTTACCGTTAGCCACAAGTGGGGCACGATGACCGCCAACGTGACGATCGAGCTGCACCCCGAAGAGCCTGCTAACTAATTCTGATCCTTTCCGCGGAATCCGGCGCTGCCTCGCAGCAGCGCCGGGAACCCGGGAAATACTCCCTAAGGCAGGGGTCGCACATCCCAAATTTTTTTGGTAACAACAACTCCCACTTTCAAGTAAAACTCCTGCCTGTGGCAGACCGAAGAGGCGCGGTCTGCCGCTTTTTTTATGCCCGGAAGTTTCCCTGCGTTCTCTCGATCCGCATTGTGGGTTCGTTATCCTGGAGCCCGGTTTTTTCGGGGGGAGGTTTTTGTACGGCTCCCGTTTCTTGTGTGGTTCGCGGTTCTCGCGCGGATTGCGGCTTTCGGGCGATCGCTAGGCTGCAGGCACGGAATGCCCGGGCATCTTATGGAATATCCGTCGTTGCATCGGGCAGCGGCGGATATTCCTGCCTTTTACGGGCGGTTGTTTGGCCCATCTGGAGACTGATGGACGAAAAACAGCCGGGATCCTCGGATCCCGGCTGTTTCGCTATTCGGTTGGTGTGTCGTAAATTTTTCTTTTGCCCGTTATTTTGCCTTTGCGGCCTTTGCCGCCACAGCCTTGTCCAGTTCGATGATGAAATCCGAGAGGACGTTCATGTAGTTGATGAAAGCGTCGTAGGCCGAATCGTAGGGGTTGAAATAGGAGTGTACGTCACCGTCCGAGAGCCATTTGGTAGCCATGTAGTAGAAATGGTCGGAGGTCTGCATGAAACTCCACACATAGTCGAAGTCGGGGCTTTTCAGTGCCGCGATCTTCTCCTTCTGGGCGTAAAGCTTCGAGAACGCTTCGTTCTGCAACTCGTTGCCGAGCCATGCCGTCACGTCGCGCTCCTCGTCGGCCCACGACATCACGTGCGGACAGTGGAGTACTGCTACGGGCTGGTGTTTCTTGGCGGCTTCGGTGACGGTCGCGAACTCCAGACCGTTTTTCTTGGCGAGGATTGCCTTCGGCAGCGCGCGCATGAACTCGAAGATTCCCGTGTCGGCGGTCTGGTGTTCGCCGAAAGTTTCATAGTCCATGAAGAGGTTGATGACCTCGCCCGGAGTCTCGTCCGAAGCGAGCCATTTTACATATTTGTCCGCCGTCAGCGGCCATTCGTTCCAACTGCGGTTCGAGAAGCGGAAGGCGATGTCGTCCGAGAGTTTGTAGTTGCGCAGCAGCAGGCGCAGTTTCTGGTTGACGGCGTTGGCGTATACATAGTTGGGCGATTTCCAGCCCAGCACGTGCTTGGCACCTTCGGCCAGCATCGTACGGAAGCCCATTTCGGCCACTGCGGCGCCGATGTCGTCGGAGTAGATCAGCTCTGTGTTTCGGAAGGCGGTCGGTTTCACCCCGAATTCCTTTTTTATAAGTGCCGTGTGGAGTTTTACCTGTTCGGTGAAATCCTCCTTCGAAGCCAGCGAGGCCAGCGAGTGGGAGTAAGTCTCGGCGAGGAACTCTACGCAACCCGTGGCGGCCAGTTCCTTGAACGATTCGAGGACTTCGGGCGCATAGGTGCGGAACTGTTCGATGGCGATGCCCGTGATCGAGAACGAGCAGCGGAACTTACCCTTGTTTTCCCGGATGAGCTTCAGCAACAGGGCGTTCATCGGCAGGTAGCATTGCCGGGCGACTTTCTGCATGATGGAGCGGTTCAGCAGGTCGTCCAGATAGTTGTGATCCTTGCCCATGTTGAAGAAGCGGTACTTCTTCAGTCGCCAGGGCTGGTGTACCTGAAAATATAAGCAGACGGTTTTCATAGGGTAGCTATTTTATTGTTTTTTATTCTCTTCGATCACCGCTTCGTATACGGTTTTGATTTTGGCTGCGGCATCGTTCCATTTCAGGTTCGTGACCTCTTCCAGGCCTTTCGAGGCGAACATCCCCGCAAGCGCCGGGTACTGGATCAGCCCGTAGATGGCATCGGCCAGGGCATCGACATCCCAGTAGTCGACCTTCACGGCATAGTCGAGTACTTCGGCCACGCCGCTCTGCTTGGAGATGATCACCGGGACGTTCGAACGCATTGCCTCGAGGGGCGATATGCCGAACGGCTCCGAAACCGACGGCATGACGTAGACATCCGACAACTGGAACATCTTGTGTACGTCCTCGCCGCGCAGGAATCCGGTGAAGTGGAACCTGTCGGCAACGCCCAGCCGCGCCACGCGGCGGATGACGTGGTTCATCATGTCGCCCGAGCCGGCCATTACGAAACGTACGTTGGGGACTTTCTTCAGCACCTTGGCCGCGGCCTCGACGAAATAGTCGGGGCCTTTCTGGTAGGTGATACGCCCCAGGAACGTGACGATCTTGTCGTCCACGCCCCGTTCGGGCATTTTGCACTGGCCTGCGGCGAACCGCACGGCATTGTGTACCGTCACGACCTTGTCGGCCGGGACGCCGTAGCGGTTGATGACGATGTTGCGCGTGAGGTTCGAAACGGCGATCACCCGGTCTGCGGCATGCATGCCTGCACGTTCGATGGCGTAGACCTGCGTGTTGACGTTCTCGCCGCTGCGGTCGTATTCCGTGGCGTGCATATGCACGACCAGCGGCTTGCCCGATACGCGCTTGGCGGCGATACCGGCGTAGTAGGTGAGCCAGTCGTGGGCGTGGATCACGTCGAACTGCCCTTCGAGGTCTTTGGCCACCTGCGCCGCGACTACGGCATAGCGGGCGACCTCCTCCATAAGGTTGGCGCCGTACTTGCCCGAGAAGGTATAGCGTTGTTTCCAGGCATCGGTCGTCGACCAGACTTTCTGTCCGGATTTGACGTAGCGCTCCTGGTACTGTTCGTACTCTTCGGGGGAGATGTAAGGTACCATGTTCGAGTCGATGTGGATGAACGACATCTTCTCGAGAATATCGTCCGCGCCGCTTCCCGTAGATCCGTAAAGCGCCTCCACGTCACTGGCATTCAGGACGTGCGTGAATCGCTGATCCTCGTCGCCGTAGGCATGGGGTACTACGAATGTTACGTCGACATCGTTGCGTGCCAGCCCGCGGGTCATCCCGTAACATGCCGTTCCCAAACCACCCGCGATGTGGGGCGGGAACTCCCAACCGAACATTAAAACTCTCATAACTATATCCTTGTTTTGCAATTTTTACCTTTCCTCTCACAGGAACGTCCCGGCTCACGGCCACAAGCCGCGGTTGCAAGTCCGGACGCCCCGGAATCCCGCCTTGGCAGGATTTTCCTCCCGTCACAGCCTGTTATTTCCCAGTCTTTATCTTTTTTGTCGCGGCCTTTGTTGCGGCCGGCTTTTTTTCCGTCGGTTTCTTCTCCGCACTCTTTTTCGCTGCGGGTTTCTTTTCTGCGGCCTCTTTTGCGATGGCCGTCTTTGCCGCAGTTTTCTTTGGTGTATTGTCCGTTGCGGTTTTCTTTACCGCAGCTTTTTTGGCAGTACTTTTCGCCACGGGCTTCACCGCCTTCGCGGCTTTCCCAGCGGTGTTGCTTTCCCGGGCCTCCTCCTTCGTGCGCTCGCGGATCATGCTGTGGATATTGAGCACGGCCCCGACGCTCCACGCCTGCGAGATAGCGCCGCGCGATGCGTAGGGCGGGTCGGCATCGTAAAGCTCGCAAATAGACCCGATACCGTAGCTCTGGATGTCTTCGTCGAAATTGGCGAGTATCTCCCGGGCCTGCGGCAGGAATGCATCCCCGTCGATATCGAAACATGCCTTGACGTAGAATTGCAGCAGCCACGGCCATGCCGAACCGTTCTTGCCCGCGAAATCGCGCTCTGCGGGCGAACCTCCTTCCTGCGAACCTTTGTAGAGCAGGTTGCGGGGCGAGAGTGTCCGCAGCCCCTTGGGGATGAGCAGGTGCTGGCGTACGGTGCGGATCACCTCCAGTTGCAGCTCTTCGTCGAGCATCTTGTAATCCAGCCCGCAGGCGACGATCATGTTGGGGCGCGTCGATTTGTCGGGCCCGTCCGTCCCTACGAAATCGGCCAGATAGCCTTCCGGCAGGCGGAACAGTTCGACGAACGACGCCTGCGTGCGTGCCGGGAGTGACTCCCAGGCCTTGACGAAGGCTTTGTCGCCGTGTTTGCCGGCCAGCTCGAGCGTGTAGCATACGGCGTTGTACCACAATGCGTTCACCTCTACCTGATAACCGTTGCGCGGAGTGACGGGGCGGCCGTCGATCAGGGCGTTCATCCATGTCATCGGGACGTCGTCCGCAGCGGCCCACACCAGCCCGTTGTCATGCAGCGCGACGCGACCGCCGACTCCCCGGCGGTAGCTTTCCAGAATATCTTTCATGGCCGGGCCGTAGGCTTTCCATATCTGCTTGCCGCCCACCTCCCGTTCGAGTTGCTGGAGCGTCCAGAAGAACCACAGCGGGGCATCTGCTGCGACGGCCGCCGAGGCGTTGCCCGTGAACATGCCGTCGCGCATTTCGCGCACCAGCGTGTCGAGGGCGTCGATACAGTCCTCCTTATGCCCCTGTTCGAGCGTGATGCCCGGGAGCGAAACGAAGGTTTGGCGCCCCGAAACCCCGTGCCACGGGTAGCCCGACACCACTTCGGTGCGGTCGCCGGGACGCCGGATGACGAATTGCCGCGCCGAGTGCTCCAGGCAGCTGATGAAGTCGATCTTGTGCGTGCGCCGGGCGATGGATGCGGCGAATACCTCTTCGATGGTCTTGACCGATCCCATTTCGTCGAGCGAGGCCGAGAAGATGATGCTTTCGCCCTTCTTGAGTTCCGTTTCGAAATAGCCCGTCGTGAGCAGGTCTTCGTAACCGTCATAACCGCGGGCCAGATCCTGCTGGTATTCGAATCCGTAGTACCAGTCGGGCGCGGGCACGAATTCCGCACCGGGCTTGCTGGTCTGCAGGTAGAGCCACGGGAACGACCCGTAGAGGCGGCATTTCACACCGTTGACTGCCGGGTAGGAGTGCCCGTCGGCCTCCATGTTGGCATGCGTCAGCGCGTGTTTGTCGCGAAAGGCGAGGAAAGGCCGCAGCCGCAGGTGCGTTTCCGAATTCGCTTCGACGAGCGTGTAGCGGATCATCAGCTGCGTGCGCTTGTGTATCCACAGCATCTCCTTCCGCAGGATCACGCCGCCCACGCGGTAGGTGATCGTGGGGGTCGGCGTATATTTGAAGTCGGTGATATACTTGTGTCCGCGCGGCTCGTATACCCCCTTGAAGCGGTGCAGGGCCAGGTTGAATGTCTGGTCGTGCTGGACGATGGTTTCGTCGAGCGACGAGAGCAGGACATACGTCCTGTCGCTGTCGTCTATGGGCGCTACCATCAGGCCGTGGTAGCGGCGGGTGTTGCAGCAGACGATAGTCGTGCTCATATATCCGCCGATACGGTCTGTGGAGAGCATCTCGCGCTGGAGCGAATACTCCAGGTTGCCCAATTCGCTTTTGTCGAAAGTAAGTGCTGACATGTCCTTCTAAAAATACGGTTCGTTCTATAAAGATAGCTGAATTTTTGCGAAAAGGCAATCGCATTTCCGAAAATTCATATCTTTTTTACATTATTAGGGCCAAATTGGCTAAGCCCATTTTACCAATGCAAAATCCATGCGATGGGGCAGGTGCGGGTTCACCGGGAAAATACGCAGCGCCACGTCGAACGTGCCGGCTTCGTCGGGCGTATAATCCAGTGCGTAGGTAACGCGGCTGCCTTCGGTCTTGGTGTGCTTGAGCCCGATCGTGTGCATCACGTTGGCATTCTGCCCGCCAACGATCTGCTGTGCAATGACCATCTCCACGCCGATGTCCTCGGGACGCAGGCTGGCGATGTCCACGGTTACTTCGAAATGGTACTTTTCGCCTACGAAGATCGCCTTGTTGTCGATTTTTACGCGCTGTACGTCGATCACGCGGATCTGATCCCATACCGACGAGACCTTGCGTTTCCAGGCCGCGATCTCGCGGGCCAGCTTGTAGCCGCCCTCGACGATCCGGTGCTTGCGTGCCGCGAGCTTGTTGTAGAACCGTTCCTCGTAGTCGTTTAGCATGCGGTTGGTCGTGAAATTCGATGCGATGTCGGCAACGCATTTCTTGACCGACTCCACCCATGCGTGGGGTACGCCGTCCCTGTCGCGGTCGTAATATTTCGGGACGATCTGCTCCTCGATGGTGTTGTAGATCATTTCGGCGTCGAGCTCGTCCTGATAGTGCTGGTCGGCGAAGGTGCGCTCCATGGGCAGCATCCACCCGGCGCCCTCCTTGTAGCCTTCGACCCACCATCCGTCGAGCACCGAGAATTGCAGCACGCCGTTCATGACGCACTTCTCGCCCGACGTCCCCGAAGCTTCGAGCGGACGGGTCGGGGTGTTGAGCCATACGTCGACGCCCTGCACCATGCGGCGTGCCAGCTCCATGTCGTAATTCTGCAGGAAGAGGATCTTGCCCACGAACTGCGGCATGGCGGCCACTTCGACGATGCGTTTGATGAGGTCTTGCCCCGGCTTGTCGTTGGGGTGGGCCTTGCCGGCGAAGATGAACTGCACGGGGCGCTCCTTGTTGTTCACGATGGCCGAGAGCCGGTCGAGGTTCGTGAAGAGCAGGTAGGCGCGCTTATAGGTTGCGAAGCGGCGTGCGAAACCGATGGACAGCACGTCGGGCTTGATGCCCTCGATGACCTGCAACATCTGGCGCGGCGAGTCGAGCCGCACCTGGCTGGGGTCGCTGTAACGCTTGCGGATATGCTTGATGAGCTTGTTCTTGAGGTGCATGCGCCCGGCCCACAGCTCCCCGTCGGGGATGTTGTGGACTTTCTGCCATGCCGGGATGTCGTAGGCGTGCCCCTCGAAGCCGTCGGCGAAATAGCGGGCGTAGAGGCGGCGCAGGTTCGTCGCGATCCATGTCGGGAAGTGTACGCCGTTCGTGACATAGCCGATGTGGAGTTCGTTCTTGAAATAACCCGGCCACATGTTGCCCAGGATCTCCTTCGACACTTCGCCGTGGAGCCACGATACGCCGTTGACCTCCTGTGAGAGGTTGCAGGCCAGCACCGACATCGAGAACTTCTCGTTGGGGTCGTTGGGGTTGGTCTTGCCCAGGTTGATGTACTGCTCCCAGGTGATGCCCAGCACGTCGGGGTAGTGCGACATGTACTGGCGGATCATCGACTCGGGGAAGGCGTCGTGCCCGGCGGGCACGGGGGTGTGCGTCGTGAAGAGCGACGAGGAACGGATCACCTCCAGCGCCTCCGAGAAGGAGAGCTTCTTGTGGTTCACCAGGTCGCGGATGCGCTCGATGCCGATGAACGCGGCATGTCCCTCGTTGCAGTGGAACACGTCGTGCTTGATGCCCAGTGCGCGCAGTGCGCGGATACCGCCGATCCCGAGCAGGATTTCCTGCTTGAGGCGGTTCTCCCAGTCGCCGCCGTAGAGGTAGTGGGTGATCTGGCGGTCTTCCTCGAGGTTGGCCTCGAAATCCGTGTCGAGCAGGTAGAGATCCGTGCGGCCGACCTGGCATTTCCAGACGCGCGCCGAAAGCGTACGCCCCGGGAAGGCGATGGTGACCGTCAGCCAGTTGCCGGCTTCGTCGCGCACGGGCGAGATCGGGAGTTTATAGAAATTCTGTGCCTCGTAGGTCGCCTCCTGCGCCCCCTGTGCCGAAAGGCGCTGCGTGAAGTAGCCGTACCGGTAAAGCAGGCCCACGGCTGCCATCGGGACGTTCTTGTCCGAGGCCTCCTTGAGGTAGTCTCCCGCGAGTATGCCCAGGCCGCCCGAGTAGATCTTGAGCGACGAGTGCAGGCCGTATTCCATCGAAAAATACGAAATCGTGGGGGTCTTCGGGGCGGGTTTTTCGTTCATATAGTCGCGGAACTGCGCATATACGGCGTCGAGCTGCCCGAGAAAGGCCTCGTCGCGTTCGAGCCCCTTTATGCGTTCCACGCTCAGTTTGTCGAGGAAAGCGATCGGGTTGCGCTCGCATTCGGCCCAGAGTGCCGGGTCGATGCCTTCGAACAGGTCGCGGGGCCCGGGGTTCCAGCACCACCAGAGGTTGCGCGAAAGTTCTTCCAGGGCATGCAGGCGCTTGGGCAGGGTTTTGTCGACCATCATGCGGTTCCAGTTGGGCTTCTCGGCGAAGAGCTGCTGGCGTACGAAATTGATCTGTTCGTTGCGGGCGTTGCTCTCGTCGAGCACGGCGCGGTTGGTACGGATCACCGAACTTTCGACAGCCTCGGAGTAGGCCTGTTCGTAGGCGGCGAAAAGGTGCTCCCAGAGCGCAGTTTCCGATATCTCGTAGGCCGAAACGCGCATCTCGGAGACATGTTTCTCGTCCAGCGCGCTGAAGCGCAGCAGCGAGTCGGCGATCTTCTCCTCGACCTCCTTGTCGTTGTAGTCGTCGCGTCGGATGACCTCCACGCCCAGGTGCTCGCGTTGCTTGTCGACCCACAGCCCGAACCCTGCGAGGGTCGTGGTGATGGTCGGCACCGAGAATGCCACCGATTCGAGCGGCGTATAGCCCCACGGTTCGTAGTAGGAGGGGAATACCGTGATGTCCATACCGACGAGCAGTTCGTAGTAATCCTTGTTGAAGATGCCGTCGGCCTTGTTCAGGTAGGTCGGCACGAAGATCACCTTCACCTTCGAATCGTCGGTCGTGAGGATGCTGCCGTTCAGGGCGTTCACGATCGGGTCGCTGTTCTGGTATTCGAGGTAATGGGTCGAATACTTGTATTGTCCGCCGTCGATCGGGCTGGCCGGGTCGGCCAGGTGTGCCTGCAAGTCCGCACGCGGGCCGCGGTTGGCGGCCGGAACGGTGACATAGGCCAGGACTTCGCGTTTGAGACGGTCGGAGGCGGCCAGCTTTTTGAGCGACTCGATGAATACGTCGAGCCCCTTGTTGCGGAATTCGTAACGGCCGCTGGTGCCGACGATCAGCGGTTCCTTCCGGAACTTGTGCCCGAGGCAGGCTTCGGCTACCGAGATCATCGCCGTGCGGGCTTCGGCACGTTTGGCGTCGTACTCCTCGCCCGTCCATACGAAGTCGTTTTCGAACCCGTTGGGGGTGATGCCGTCCGGTTCACGCCCCAGCAGGTATTTGCATTCGTTGGCCGTGATGTCGCTGACCGTGAGGAAGGCGTCGTGGTATGTGGCGGCCATCTTCTCGATCGAGTGTTTGGCCACGACGTTGAACTGCCGGGCCAGTTCGTCGGCATTGAACTTGGCCAGGTCGTTGTAGAGCGGCAGGCCGTTGCCGGCGATGCAGCGCCCCATGACCGTGGCGTGCGTCGTGAAGAGCGTGGCCACATAGGGGGCGTGTTTGCGCAGGTGGAGTCCGCCTGCGGCGGTCATCCACTCGTGGAAATGCGCGGCGATCTTGTCCGTCGCGTTGCAGAAATTGTCGACATACGAGGCGATGACCATGCCCGCGGCATAGCCGAAGAGCACGGGCTCGATGTAGTCCCACTGTCCCGAGAGCGAATCCACGTGGTACGTCTCCCAGAGTTTCTTGAGTATTTCGTCTTTGCGGGGGATCAGCGAAGTAAAGTCCACCAGGATCACCGTCGGCTCGCCCTTGATCTTCCAGTGTCCCACGCGGATCCGGAGGCCGTCGCTGTATACGCTCTGGCGCCATGCCTTCAGCATGTCGGGGTCTTCCTCGAATTCGGGGTTCGCCCCCTCGTGCTGGAGGTCGGGCCCGATGAGGATATAGCGGTCGGCGAATTTACGGGTTACGGTCTGTGCTTTGGTCGAGATGACGGTATGGATGCCGCCGACCTTATTGCAGACCTCCCAGCTCACCTCGAAAAGGTAGTCGGGAGTCAGTTTTGCATTACTCATATTTGTCGTGCTTGTTTGTAATTTACTCGATGAATCGGTTGAAAACCGCTGCAAAGGTAATACTTATATTTATATAAAACAACCTTGTTCGATTAATTAGTAAAAATATTTAATAATAACTTAACATTTCTGTTTCACATCGTTGCATGTCGTGTTATGTTTCGAAAAGTGCCCCGATCACGGCATCCGAAATCAGGAATTTTTCCGGCGGGAGGGCCATCCGCCCCCGGGCTATGCGGAGCGTACCCGAACGGAGGAACGGTGCTGCCTCTTCCTGCATCCGCGCCAGCCGTTTTGCTCCGAAACCTGTCTCTTATACACATCTGACGCTGCCGACGACTTAATAGGTGTAGAT
>ERZ1027225.814-NODE-814-length-12851-cov-4.738903_pt1 | contig 12851 bp, 10 predicted proteins | sample MGYA00519479_ERZ1027225 | MGnify/ENA primary metagenome ERZ1027225 (study PRJEB26926, sample SAMN06164471) | human gut metagenome | biome: ENVO:00009003; feature: ENVO:2100002; material: ENVO:00002003 | host: Homo sapiens | place: USA | collected 2012 ... | reverse complement strand
TCTACACCTATTAAGTCGTCGGCAGCGTCAGATGTGTATAAGAGACAGGTGTAAAGGAGATTGTACCGAAGAAGCGGTATGTATTTAATGTATACAATGCAGATGGTATGCCGGGAGATGGCTGGTGTGGACTTAGTAACACCTGGCTTACTCCTGACAGCTTTGGAAATACACTGCAGGATATGAATGCGATATACCAGCCTTCTATTACTGGGCAAGAGCCTGTTTTAGCTGATGTACTTCTTTATAATAATCATAACGGCTGATATTCAGAACCTGACCTGTCTCCAGCGTCAACGTCCGTTTGTCGTATTCTGTGATGTAATCGGTATTGACCAGATAGGATTTGTGGATTCTTGCAAAATGATGGTCTTTTTGCTGCAGGAGCTGTTCTACTTCATCCAGTTTGTAATAAAAGGAGTCACACCCATTGGTAGTGACCATATGTATTTTACGGCCTTCAGAATTAAAATACAGAATGTCATCGAGCATAACAGTGGCATATTCCGGTCTGTGATAGTAAGTAAAGGAGCTGGTATCAGATATCAGAAGCTGATAGGTTCTGGTTAAATAAGACCATAACTGGCTGCTGCGGCATTGCAATGAATAAATAGGCTGCAAGAGCAGATTATCTTCAAATTGTATGTAATCTGTTTTCTCTGTGACAACAGATATCAGCTTGTGATTTTTCTGCTTCAGGGAAAGGGCAGCCTGGCGTAAACGTCCATTTTCACCATGCATATCAAACAGCAGAATATCCGGACAGAAGGTATCGCGGGTTTTGTCCATAAGATCATCTGAATCGGAACAGACGAGGATATCATGGGGAATGTTATGTTGTTCAAAGGATTCTGTAATTTCCTGAAGAATAGAATTCCTTTCTTTTGTCTGGTTGATGCAGAGAGCGATTTTTATCATGGTATTTTACCTGCCTTTCGTAATCTATGGCAGAGTATACACAAGAAGAAAATAGGAATAAAGTACTATTATGAATCTTTTAAAATAAGATTATGTTTTGTTTATGAACAGGAGGAATTATAAAATGAATCTATATGATATTATAGGTCCGGTCATGGTAGGACCTTCCAGTTCCCATACGGCGGGAGCTGTGAAAATAGGCTATGTATCCCGCAAGCTGATGGCACAGCCTATTGTAAAAGCACAGATTCTGTTATATGGTTCTTTCCTTGCGACAGGAAAAGGCCATGGTACACAGATCGCTATCGTGGCAGGTCTGCTTGGCATGAAGACAGATGATTGCAGAATTCCTGACAGCTTCCGACTTGCTAAGGAAACTGGAATGGAGATAAGCTTTGGAGAAGCGGAACTAAAGGATGCACACCCGAATTCAGCACAGCTGATCTTAACTGGAGCAGATGGAAGACAACTGGAGATCGTGGGAGAGTCTATCGGTGGTTCACGTATTAATATTGCTAGTATAGACGGGTTGTCTGCGAACTTCTCAGGTGACTATCCGACATTGATCGTTCATAATCTGGATCAGCCGGGACATGTGGCAGAAGTTACCAGCATGTTATCCCATAAATCCGTTAATATAGCGACAATGCAGCTATACAGGGCAGGACGCGGTGGACATGCTGTCATGGTCATTGAGTGTGACCAGGAAGTGCCAAAGGAGTCTATCCAGTGGCTTGCACATCTGGAAGGTATTGAGAAAGTCACTTATTATAGTCTGGAGGAGAAGTAATGGCTTTTGCATATTTAAAGGAGATTATAGAAGCTGCCGAAAAGGAGAACAAACCATTCTGGCAGATTGTTATAGAAGATGATATGAGGGAGCGAAATGTCAGCTATGAGCAGTCCTTCGAGACTATGAGGGGTATGTATCAGGCTATGAAGGAAGCAGATGCGGCATATGACCCTAAACTTCGCTCTGCCAGCGGCATGGTAGGCGGCGATGGAGAGAAGCTGGAAGAGTTTCATAAGAAAAAGAATCGTCTGATAGGAGATTTCCTGACAGAAGTTATGGAGAAGGCAGTAAAAATGGGAGAGTCCAATGCCTGTATGAAAAGAATTGTTGCTGCACCTACAGCTGGCTCCTGTGGTGTTATTCCGGCTGTTCTTCTCACATATGAGAAGCAGAAGAATGTATCAGAGGACAAGCTGGTGGAGGCACTTTTTGTGGCAGCAGGAATCGGTGAAGTAATAGCAGCCAGTGCGTCCATTGCAGGGGCAGAGGGCGGATGTCAGGCTGAGATAGGCTCTGCCAGTGCCATGGCAGCAGGAGCAGTGGCATATCTGGAAGGCGGCAAAGAACAGGAAATTGTACATGCGGCGGCATTGGCTCTCAAAAACATGCTGGGTCTGACCTGTGATCCCGTGGCAGGACTGGTGGAAGTGCCCTGTGTAAAGAGAAATGTATCCGGTGCGGTAAATGCAGTGGTATCTTCACAAATGGCGATAGCAGGCATAAAAAGTGCCATTGACCCGGATGAAGTCATTGATTCCATGAGAAGGATAGGTAAGTTAATACCTGCCTGTCTGAGAGAGACCGGTCAGGAAGGACTGGCAACGACACCTACGGCACAGGCGGTCGTAAAACATCTAAGAGAAAAGTAACCAAAAAGTAATTGTTCATGAGACAGATAAAAAAAGCATATAATGCACAAAGACAGAGTATCAGGATTTAAAATATGCAGTCACAGCTTATGCTTCAGATATCTGATATGATTATCCCAGCCCTGGTATTTTATATCATTGCCATGGGGCTTGCATCAAAGAGAGATATTTATCATTGCTTTATCAAAGGGGCTTCCAGTGGTATTAAGACGGTGGCGGAGATTGCACCTACACTGATTGGACTGATGGTTGCAGTGGGTGTACTCCGTGCATCCGGGTTCTTGGAATATATAGGCGGGCTGTTTGCCAGATTCCTGGGAGATTTTCCACAGGAATTGTTCAGCCTTTTTGTGGTGAAGATCATATCATCTTCTGCGGCAACAGGGCTGGCGCTGGATATCTTTAAGGAATATGGTACGGATTCTTATGCGGGGCTGGTTACTTCACTGGCTCTTAGTTCTACAGAGACGGTATTTTATACAATGTCTGTGTATTATATGGCAGTAGGAGTCACGAAGACCCGCTGGACATTAGCAGGAGCTTTGCTTGCCACAGTGGCAGGATTGGGGATGAGTATGCTATTGGCCGGGTGGATGCTATAAGGAGGAAACAACAAAATGCAAAAGAATATGACAAAGGGGAACCCATTACCCATTATTCTGCAGTTTACGCTGCCTTTAATGATAGGTAATGTTTTTCAACAGATATACAATGCAGTAGACTCCATGATTGTTGGCCGGTTTGTTGGTGCAAATGCACTGGCGGCCGTAGGCTCAACCGGTACGATTATGTTCATGGTGCTCGGAGCGTCTACAGGACTCAGTACGGGATTTACCGTGCTGACTTCCCAGAGATTCGGAATCAGTGATGAGAAGGGTACGAGACAGAGTGTTGCAAATGGTATTCTGCTTTCGGTTCTGTTGATTATTGTTATGACATTGTTATCCTTATTGTGTATGAAGAAGGTTCTTGCCTTAATGAATACACCGGAGGATATTTTTGCGGATGCGTATAGTTACATATCTGTAATCTGTATGGGTATTGTGGCAAGTGTAGCCTATAATTATTTCGCAGCCTGTCTAAGAGCCATAGGGAACAGTAAAGTACCTCTGGTAACACTGGTATTCTCAGCCTGTCTGAATGTCGTATTGGACCTGTTCTTTATCATTAAGATGAATATGGGTGTTGCAGGTGCGGCATGGGCAACGAATATCGCACAGGGCGTGTCTGCATTGCTGTGTGTACTCTATATTCTGAAGAAAGAACCGGTATTGTGCCCGGAAGTATCACAAATCAGATTTTATAAGGATGATACGCACAAGCAGCTGGCCGTAGGGATTCCTATGGCATTACAATTTGCAATCACTGCATCTGGAACAATGATCATGCAGGCTGCCATTAATCTGTTTGGTGCGACAGCGGTAGCTTCCTTCTCCGCTGCAAGTAAGATACAGAATATGCTGACGCAGGGTATGATGGCGATAGGACAGACTATGGCTACCTATTCCGGTCAGAACTATGGAGCGGGCGAGATTGAAAGAATTAAGAAGGGCGTCAGGTCCGCATTGATTATAGATGTAATTTATTCTGTGCTGGCAGGACTTCTGGCATATTTTGGACTGTCTGTATTGCTGCGTTTCTTCTTTGAGGCAGGCACGGATATGACGCAGGTTATGTTCTATGCCAAAAGGTATACAGTACTTTGTATCCTGTTTTATATACCGCTCAGTGTAATATTTACATTCCGTAATACAATGCAGGGATGCGGATATGGATTTCTGCCTATGATGGGTGGTGTGGTAGAGCTTGCTGCGAGACTGATCTGTGCGTTGATTTCCATGAAGATCATGAGCTACTCACTGGCTGTATTCTGTGATCCGGCGGCATGGCTGGCAGCAGGTATTTTTACCATGTTTGCATATTTGCATGTGATAAAACAGATCGAAAGGAATGCAAAAAATCGCACAAATTGATGACATTTTATTAAGAATAAGCTGTAAAAAAGGCGTAAACTAAAGGGTTGCGTCTTTTTTTGCTGTATTAAAGTGTAAAAGTGTGCGATAAATACGAGTTGCTAAATAAGTTTTTCTATTTATATAATAGCCATTGTGTAGTTATGAAACACAAAGAGTATGTAAGGTTACTGATTGGAAAGACGAAATGGAGGCATTAAGAATGGAACAGCTTTGTGGCAGTATGGCAATGATGGACAACGAAGGATTTATTCGTGTACTGGGGGATTTGATGGCGCAGAATAAGGGGTTTCAAATTATGATTACTGTGCCTTCCGATAAGAGCAGAGAGTGTGAAAAGAAAGCAGTAAAAGAAACACAGGAAGAAATATCATTGGAGAGAGACGTGACAGGAATGCTGCACAAGATAGGCGTTCCGGCACATATCAAAGGATATCAGTATTTGAGAGAAGCGATTATATACAGTGTAGAAGATCCTGAAATGCTGGGGGCAGTAACCAAGATTCTATATCCTGCCATAGCTAAGAGATCACATACAACATCCAGCAGGGTAGAAAGGGCAATCCGCCATGCCATAGAAGTAGCATGGAACAGAGGCTGTGAAGAGGTTCTGGAAGAAATATTTGGTTATACGATCAGCGTAGGGCGCGGTAAACCGACCAATTCAGAGTTTATTGCAATGCTTGCTGATAAGATAACATTAAAGAGAAAAATCCAAGTTCATTAAACTCGATAATAATTGCATAGGAAATGGTATAAATGATTAGCTATTCTTCTCATTTGTCGTTACAATAAGAATATAAAAATGTATTTGTGTAACATAAAATGGGAGGGATAGCTATTTATGTATATCGCAGAAAACGGACAATATGCAAAGTTATATATTGAGGAATCGGCATACTCAGGGGTAAAGAAAATTGCATCAAAGGTGGCAGAAGATCTGAAAAAGGTAACAGATCATGAGTTCACGGTAGAATACGGACTACCTAAAGACACAGATAAAATAAATGCCATTGTAATTGCAACTCTGGGGAAAAGTGCCTATCTTGAAAGTATGGAGCAGGCTGGCAAGGTGGAGCTGTCAGCAATCCGCGGCAAAAGAGAAGTGTATGATTTCAGGGTATTGGAGCCTGCTAATGGAGAGAGCCATGCAACATTACTGATAGCAGGAAGTGATAAAAGAGGTACGATATATGGTCTTTTTCACCTTTCAGAAATAATCGGGGTATCACCCTGGGTATGGTTTGCTGATGTGATGCCTGCCCATAAAGATGTGATTACACTGACACAGGAGGATAATAAAACATCAAAGGAGCCTTCTGTAAAATACAGGGGATTTTTTATCAATGATGAGTGGCCCTCCTTTGGAAACTGGACATTTCGTCATTTTGGAGGCTTTACAGCCCAGATGTATGATAAGGTATTTGAATTACTGCTTCGGTTAAAAGGCAATTATCTGTGGCCGGCTATGTGGACCTCTTCCTTCAGTCTGGATGGACCAGGCTTTGACAATGCCAAGCTTGCAGATGAGTATGGAATTGTCATGAGTAATTCCCATCATGAGCCATGCCTGCGTCACAGTGAGGAGTGGGATCTGGTCAGAGGAGAGGATTCCATCTATGGAAATGCTTGGAATTATGACAGAAATAAAGAGGGCTTAACGAATTATTGGAGAGATGGACTAAAAAGAAACGGTAAACTGGAAAATATCATTACAATGGGTATGCGTGGTGAACGTGACAGTGAAATCCTGGGACACAGCGCAACATTAAAAGAAAATATTGATTACCTGAAAGAAGTCATTACAACGCAGAATCAGCTGATTAAGGAATGCGTAAATGAAGATCTGGATCAGGTGCCAAGAATGCTTGCCCTTTATAAAGAAGTAGAGGCATATTTCCATGGGGATGAGAATACCCAGGGATTAAAGGACTGGAAGGAGCTGGATGGTGTGACGTTCATGCTCTGTGAAGACAACTTCGGTAATATGCGTACTTTGCCCACCAAAGAGAATCGTGACCGTAAGGGCGGCTGGGGTATGTACTATCATTTTGATTATCATGGAGATCCTGTATCTTATGAGTGGGTCAACAGTACACATCTGTCTAAGGTATGGGAGCAGATGTGTGAAGCATATGATTATGGCATACGTGATATCTGGGTAGTCAATGTAGGTGACCTCAAGCCACAGGAGCTTCCGTTATCTTATTTCCTGGATCTGGCATATGATTTTGACAAATGGGGTACTTTGTCTCCCAATAAAACCGGAGAATATACAAAAGAGTGGATTTGTACACAGTTTGGTGCCTTTTTCAATGAAGAAGAGCAGGATAGGCTGTATCAGGTCATGGATGGGTATACCAGACTTAACAGTATCCGCAAACCGGAAGCGCTGTATGTGGACACCTATCATCCAGTGCATTATGGAGAAGCGCAGTGGTTATGGAACCAGAGTGAACGTATCATGCAGCTTGCAGATGAACTGGAACAGAAGCTTCTGGAGCGGCTGGAGAAAGAGACAGGAGATACACTGATACATATCAAAGATAAAAATGTGACATATGCGTCATTTTATGAACTGATCTATTATCCGGCAGCAGCTTCCATGAACCAGATACAGATGCAGTTATCCGGCGGCAGGAATCTTCTCTATGCAAAGCAGGGGCGTATAGAAGCCAATGAATATGCAGCAAAGATTGCAAAATGTATAGAAAGAGAAAAAGAGTTACAGGAACAGTATCATAAAGTGGCAGAGGGTAAATGGGATGGCATGATGATGTCAGAGCATGTGGGCTTTGTCCACTGGAATGATGAAGAGTGTACATATCCTTTGCAGTGCTATGTCACACCTGCCAATAAGCCAAGAATGATCGTGTCTCCTACTTGTGAAGAAGAGTATACCATGGGTGGTGACTGGACCAGAAAGACGCTTTATCTGGAAGATTTTCTAAATCCCAAGTGCAGGGAAGTATCACTGGATATTGCCAATGGAGGACGGATTCCATTTACTTATACAGTAGAGTGTGATGCCAAGTGGCTGGTGCTTTCCCAGAGAAAAGGCGAAGTCACAGTAAAAGACCAGCTGCTTCTGACTCTGGACAGGGAAGAGCTTAGTGGAAAGAAAGAGATACAGACTGCACATTTGTGTATAAAAACTGATTTTGCCAGGGTAAATGTGGAAATCCAGGCATATTATTTTGAAGATGACATATTACAGGATAAGCACTATGTGCCACTTACAGAGTCTGTGGGACTTGCAATAGAAGCAGATGAATATGAAAGCAGCAAGGCTACACAGGAAGGGGAATTTCAGGTACTGATACCCTATGGCAAGTATCATGCAGGAGTGAAGGCATATCCGGTAACTGCCGGGTATACACAGAATGCCCCTTCTGTTACCTACAAAATGACTTTGCCGCAGGATGGTGAGTATGAGATTATTCTACAGACAGCACCCTTGAGTCCGGTTACAATAGAGAATCACCTGCGGATTGGGGTGCAGTGGAACGAAGAGCCTGTTGAGTATCCTGAGACAATAGGTAAAGATTATAAGGGTGGAGCACCTTCCTGTAAAGAATGGGGACAGGGCGTGCTGGATCAGATTCATAACCTGTCACTGCATAAGAATGGTAAAAAAGGCAGCAACACCATAACCATATATGCCTGTGATCCATTTGTATTAGAGCGAATTCTTGTAAAAAAAGGAGGAAAAGAGTGGAAAAAGGGATATCTGGGGATTATTCCCGATCTGTTTGGACAGGAGTAGGATGAAAATAGAAAAGAGGAAATCATGACAAAAAAGACATTATTTCTAAATGGATGGTATTTTACCAAACAGCCTCTTGGCAGTACTTTAGAAGATATCAAAGAAAGAAAAGAAGCTTTTCGGGCAGTGAATCTTCCCCATGACTGGCTGATTTATCAGGGTAAGGAGCTTTATGAAGACTCTACCGGCTGGTATCGTAAGGTCTTTTCCTGTGAAAAGCAGCAGGACTATCGGTATGAGATTTATTTTGAAGGTGTCTATATGGATACGACAGTGTATCTCAATGGACAGGTATTGGGTGAGTGGAAATATGGATATTCCAGTTTCTTCTTTGATATGACTCCTTTGCTACAGGAGGGAGACAATGAATTACTGGTAAGAGTCAATTATCAGGCGCCCAACAGCCGCTGGTATTCCGGGGCAGGTATCTATCGAAATGTATATCTGCGAAAACAGCCAAAGTGCCATTTTATCACAGACAGCCTGTATATCACTCCAGTGAAAAAGAGCGAAGATATGTGGCAGGTGGAAGTCAGTGCAGAATTGTCACAGGAATGTCTGAATCAGGAAAACAGTATACTTATGGTGCAGATATTGGACAGGGAAGGCACAGAAGTGAGCAAAGCAGAGCTGCCGTTTGAAAAGGCAGTCAATCAGGCAGATGGTATTGTAACTGCCCAAATTATGACACAAGTGTCAAATCCTGAACTTTGGAATCTGGAAGAACCATATCTGTATCATTGCAGACTTGTGCTCAAAGATGAAAATAAGGTACTGGATGAGACTAAGGAGCGTTTTGGTTTTCGTATCTTTACCTTTGATACAGATAAGGGCTTCTTCCTGAATGGTGTACACGTAAAACTCAATGGTGTATGTGAGCATCATGATTTTGGTGCATTGGGTGCGGTTTTCAACAAAGAGGCGATGAGAAGAAAACTGGAGATTCTGCGCAAAATGGGCGTGAACAGTATTCGCAGCACGCACAACATGCCCGCAATCGGTCTGTTAGAACTGGCTGATGAGATGGGATTTCTGATCATTGATGAAGCTTTTGACATGTGGGAGAGACCTAAGACCACTTATGATTATGCAAGATTCTTCCCACAGTGGTATCGTAAGGATGTCAGAAGCTGGGTCCGCCGCGACAGGAATCATCCATGCATTCTGTTCTGGAGTATTGGTAACGAAATCTATGATACACATGCCGATGCAAGAGGACAGGAACTGACCAGAAGCTTAATGGAAGAGACAAGAAAGCACGACCCTGCATACCATGCGCAGATTACGATAGGCTCTAATTATATGCCCTGGGAAAATGCGCAGAAATGTGCAGATATTGTAAAATATGCAGGCTATAATTACGGTGAGAAATATTACGACCAACACCACAGGGAACATCCGGACTGGTTCATGTATGGTTCAGAGACTGCTTCTACAGTACAGAGCAGGGGCGTATATCATTTCCCATATAAACAGTCTGTTCTGGCAGATGAGGATGAGCAGTGTTCCGCACTTGGCAACAGTACAACAAGCTGGGGCGCCAAGTCCTCTGAGATGTGTATTCTTACGGAGAGAGACCGGGAATTCTCCATGGGGCAGTTCTTATGGACTGGTTTTGACTATATAGGAGAACCGACACCATATCACACAAGAAATTCCTACTTTGGACAGATAGACACAGCAGGTTTTGAAAAGGATTCCTTTTTTCTATATCGCGGGGCATGGACGGATGCAAAGAAAGCTCCTTTTGTACATGTTTTTCCTTATTGGAATTTCAATCCGGGACAGCTGGTGGATGTGAGAGTGGCTTCCAATGGAGCATTTGTGGAGCTGCTGTTAAATGACAGATCCATAGGAGAATATCAGATTGACCATGAGAAAGGCACTGTCCTTACCGGTAACTGGCAGGTTCCCTATGAGCCTGGAGAGCTGACAGCTATAGCTTATGACGAGAATCATCAGGAGATAGCCAGAGAATCCAGACATTCTTATGGAGAGCCGGTAAAGCTTGTCATGGAGTTGTATCAACCTGAAAAAGAGTTCACAGCAGGTAATTATGATCTTGCCTATGTGACAATATCTGCTGTAGATGCACAGGGATATCCTGTAGAGGATGCAAATCAGTATGTGGAAGTCTCTGTAAAAGGAGCCGGCTGGCTGACAGGACTGGATAATGGAGACAGTACGGATACGGATGAATATAAGGGATATTGCAGACGTATGTTCAACGGTAAGCTTCTGGCAATTGTAGCAATTGGGGAACATAAGGGCAGTATACAGGTTAAGGCAGCGGCTGGAGGATTACAGCCTGCCGAGCTTACCATTGTGGTATCAAAGGAAATCAGCATAGAGGGTACTTCCTTTATTCCGGAAGTATTTGCAAATAAAAGTGGGAAGGATGCTCCTATATGGGTTCGTAGAATTGAATTGACAGCAAATGATGGAAATGTCTTTTCACCGGACAAAAAGCAGCTTAGTGTCACTGCAAGAATAGAACCACAGGAGGCAATGAACTGGATAAAACCGGAGGATTTGATCTGGAAAACCGTAAATGATGCGGGAATTGAAAGTCCACTGGCAAAAGTGACAGATGTGTCAGGATTTACGGCTAAGATAGAAGCTTATGGAGATGGACAATTCAGGCTGCGCTGCATGACCAGAAATGGAACAGATATCGTGAAGGTTATCTCCCAGCTGGAATTCCAGGCACAGGGGCTTGGAGAAGCCAATCTGAATCCGTATGGGTTTATTGCAGGCGGTATGTATACCTATGCGGAAGGTGATGTGGGAAATGGCAATGAACATGGTGTCTCCACAGCCAGAGATGGTAGAACGGTGGTAGGCTTTGACCATGTTGATTTTGGAAGCTTTGGCTCTGACCAGATTACACTTCCTGTATTTGAACTGGGTGGAGAAGAGTGTCCGATTGAGATATGGGAAGGAATACCGGAAAAGCCGGATAGTGAGATGCTTGCAAGGGTAATCTATCACAAGCCCTCTATCTGGAATGTATATCAGGAGGAAAGCTATAAGCTTAACCGCAGAATAAAGGGTGTAACGCAGATTTCTTTTGTACTGCACCAGAAGATACATCTAAAGGGCTTTTCTTTTGCACCACTGCAAAAGGCATATGAGAAGCTGTATGCATCAGAAAATGATGCGGTATACGGTGATACCTTCAGGATTGAAGGCAGGGAAGTCACAGGAATTGGCAACAATGTAACGCTGGAATTCCATGACATGGATTTCGGTGAGGATGGCTGCAGCAGTGTAACCATATGCGGCAGAACGCATAATGACAAGGATGCGATCCATATCAGCTTTCAGGAGGGTGAGCAGGAGACAAGGCAGCTGGTTGAATTTGAAGGTACAGCAGATGACTCTTATCGCGAGCTGACATTCCCACTCAAATGCGTAAAAGGCACAAAGACAGTACGCTTTATCTTCCTGCCCGGAAGTAATTTTGATTTCAGCTGGGTAGAGTTCCATCATTAAATTTAGTACGAGTTTTTACATTTGGCTTGCAAAACAAATATTACTTGTTATAATCAGTTTAGAGTTATTTAATAAATAACAAATATTATTAAAATAGCTTAAATACTTAAAGGAGGAGAAGAGAGATGTCATACTACAGCTTATTAATGGGGGCAGGATTCGGTATTATAGTTGTTGCAGTTATTATTATCATTGCATGGTATGTACTGTGTTCCTATGCTCACATGAAGGCACTTAAGGCACTTGGCTATGATAAGGCATGGCTTGCATGGATTCCTTATGGCGTGTTCTATGCATGTGCTGATGTTGTAACAGGTCAGGATGAAAAGGTGAAATTATTTGGAAGCCTTGAAATTCCTGCTATTGTATTCAAATTGTGGTGGATCATTCCGGTTGCATTTTTACTTTTACCACTGAATGCTACAATAGAAAATCTGATTACACTTGTTCTTGATGTTGTATTCTTAGGATGTACATATGCAAAAATGTATGCAAGATTAGAGAATAAGCAGGAAAATGAGACACAGGCAATTGGCTGCGTATCCGGATTTATCCAGATTATTGCAGTTGTAAAATTCCTGATGTACAAATAGTTGATATTTGGGCTCCACAGTCTTGCGACTGTGGAGTTTTTTTAGTGTGACTGGCGGTATTCCTTGGGAGTAACGCCATATTTTTGTTTAAAGAGACTGTAGAAATGAGTGCGGTTGGTGAACTGGAGTCTGGTCGCAATAGAACCAATAGACTCATTGGTCTCGGTCAGATACTGGGCGGCTTTCTTCAGGCAGAAGGTCATACCGTAATCGTAGAGACACAGACCGGAGTATTTGTTGACGATACGGTTGAGATAATCACCACTGTAATTAAGATGATGCTCTAATTCTGCCCTGGACATTCTGCCATTGCTTTCCTCAAAGAGATGGCTGATACGGGAGAACAACAGAAAATCACTGTTGGTATCCAGGCTGACTTTGGTGCAGTGATAGTATTCAGGTGAAGATAAATAAGACAGGAATGCGCACAGAAGTCCTCTGATC
>ERZ1027225.808-NODE-808-length-12897-cov-3.635571_pt1 | contig 12897 bp, 11 predicted proteins | sample MGYA00519479_ERZ1027225 | MGnify/ENA primary metagenome ERZ1027225 (study PRJEB26926, sample SAMN06164471) | human gut metagenome | biome: ENVO:00009003; feature: ENVO:2100002; material: ENVO:00002003 | host: Homo sapiens | place: USA | collected 2012 ... | reverse complement strand
CTATTAAGTCGTCGGCAGCGTCAGATGTGTATAAGAGACAGGTTGTAGGGGAAGATATGCCGCATGTTGCGTGCGTCGGCGTTCAGTTCGTCCACGATGGTCGTGACGACCACCATGTCAACCGTGTCGGTTACGCCCGGCATCTCCACGAAGGTTGCGTAGACGGGATAGGTGCCTTCCAGCTCCCCGGCCACCTGGTCGGTGAAGAGTACGAACTCGGCGTCGGTCAGGTCGTCGAGGTAAACCATCTGGCGGTAGCTGCGCAGCGCTTCGCGCATGGCCTTGCGTTGTTCGTGGTTCCACTCCCGCTTTTGCGAGCAGCCTACGAAGCCTGCCGCGAACATCGAGAGCAGGGATACACAGAGGAGAATTTTTTTCATCGTTTCCTTGATTTTGGTTTTACTTATGGCAGGAACGCAATCCGTGTGCCAAAAATTTCATATCTTTACCCGAAAATCAGTTTGCTATGGATGTCCTGGCTTTTCGCGACTACTGCCTGTCGCTGCCCCTGACCGAGGAATGTACGCCCTTCGACGAAACTACGCTGGTCTACAAGGTCGGCGGGAAGATGTATGCCTATGCCGATATGGAGAATTTCGGGCGGGTCGCCGTGAAGTGCGACCCCGACGAGGCGGTTTCCCTGCGCGAGGAGTATCCCGACGTCACGCCTGCGTGGCATTCGAGCAAAAAGCACTGGAACGACATCCGCACGACGGGCGACCTGCCCGATGCCTTTATCCGGGCGCAGATCCGCAATTCCTACCTGCTCGTGCTGCGGCAGAACGTTACGCCCAAGTCCCTGCGCGAAGAGATACTGGCCTATGTCGGGGAACACGGCCTGCCCGAATAGCCGCTGTGCGGGAATCCTGCTCCGGCCCTGAGATTGTCCGATCAAATAACTCGATAAACTATGAATATCCGATTTCTTTTCGCAGCGCTGGTTTGTGCGCTGGCTTTGGGTTCATGCGGCGGAAATGCCCGAACCGAACTTTTCAATGGCAAAGACCTTGCGGGTTGGGTATGCGTCGTCGACAGCCTGGGCGACGTGCCTGCCGGGGAGGTATTCACCGTCCGGGACGGCAATATCCGTATCGCGGGGCAGCCGTTCGGCTACATGCGTACCGCGCGGCAGTACGGCGATTACAGGCTCCATGCCGAGTGGCGCTGGATCGGCGAAGCAACGAACAGCGGCATTTTCCAGCGCGTGCAGGAGGGCGACAAGGTCTGGCCCCAAGGGATCGAATGCCAGCTCATGGCCGGGCGTGCGGGCGACCTGGTGTTGCTCGGGGGTGCAAGGGCCGACGGGATCGAACCCGTCGGCAAATTCCCTATAAAGGCGCGTATCGGCGATGCCGGTTGCGAGAAGCCTGCAGGCGAGTGGAACGAGGCCGAGATCGTTTGCCAGGGCGACCGGATGGCCGTCTATATCAACGGCGTGTTGCAGAACGAATGTTCGGGTACGAACCGTACGGGCTACATTGCGCTCCAGAGCGAAGGCGGCACCCTGGAGTTCCGCAATGTCTACCTCACCGATGTGAAATAGGGCACCCGGCACAGCGGCCCGGATACTCGGAAAGCGAAGGCCGTCCCCGCAGCAGGGGACGGCCTTCCGTCGTTTTGAGGCCGGATTGCTATGCGCGCATTTTTGCTTTCCAGCGAAGGTAGCCCGCGACTGCCAGCGCCGAGTAGAGGGCGTACAGGCCTGCCGTCAGCGGGATGCCCTTGTAGAGGTACAACCCCACCGTTACCAGGTCTACGGCCAGCCATACGAGCCATTGCTCGACGTACTTGCGCGAGAGCATCCACATCGCCACGATGCTTCCGGCCGTGGTCATCGCGTCCCAGAACGGCACGGTGCTGTTGGTGAATCCCACGAGCAGGAAGTAGATGCCCGTATGCGCTGCGGCGTAGACGGCGATCAGCCCCGCAGCTTGGCGCAGGGGCGTATGCCCGATCCGGTCGGCCGCTGCTTTCCTTCGCGGTGCGTTATGCCATACGATCCACCCGTAAAGGCCGGCCAGTACGTAGTAGGCCTGCATCGAGCAGTCGGCATACAGCCCCGCCTTGTAGTAGAGTGCACCGTGCACCAGCGGCATGATGAGCCCGACGACCCACAGGCGGATGTCGGCCCGGTATTCCAGCCACAGGTAGAGCAGCCCCAGCACGACCCCGGCGATTTGCAGTACGAGTTTCCAGTCCATCTGTTCTCAGAATTTCACCGTCACGTTGGCCAGCACGTTCAGCGGGGCCTGCGGGAAGTAGAGGGCGACGTCCGTACGCTTGCCGTCGTCCATGTAGGAATAGCCGTACCCGTTGCCGCAGTACTCCGAATCGAAGAGGTTGTAGACCATGAGCCCGAAGCGGACGCTGCGGGCGGCTTTCGTGCGGAGCGTATAGCCCAGGTTGAGGTTGGTCGTGCAATAGCTGTCGAGCGACAGGGCGTCGATTTCGTTGTTCGTGAAATACTGCTTGCCGACATACTGCGTGTGGAATACGGCCTCGAAGCCCTTGCAGTGGAAGTCGAAGAGCACCCCGGCGATTACGTCGGGCGAGTAGGAGATGGTCATGTCGCCCAGGTTCTGCCCGAAGGTAGGGCTGTCCTTGAGGGCGTCGATGTAATCCTCGATCCTGTTCTGGCTGAACGTTGCGTGCCCGCTGAGCGTGAACCAGCCCGTGGCTTTCCATTGTGCCGAAAGTTCGATGCCCCGGCGGTAGCTGTCCTCCACGTTCGTGTTCAGGGCATCGTCGCCGTCATTGACCATGCCCGTGGCGACCAGCTGATCCTTGTATTTCATGTAGTAGAGGTTTACGCCTGCGCTGAATTTCGGTGTGTCGTACCGGTAGCCAAGTTCATAGTCGTAGAGTTTCTCGGACGAAGGATAGGAGTTGTCGCCGGAGAACATATAACGGTCGGTGAAGTCGCTGCGCGTAGGCTCCTTCTGTGCGACGGCGAACGATGCGTAGAAGTTGTGGCGGTCGGCGAGCGTGTAATGGATGCCCGCGCGCGGGTTGAAGAAATGGTATTTCTTATCTACGTCGATAGGCTGCATCGCGGAGGTGTCCCAGTTGTAGTTGTCGTTGACGCCCCATGCCTGGTAATGCACATAGCGGTATTGCATGTCGGCGAACAGGCGCAACCCCCGGGCGACTGTCCAGTTGGCGCGCACGAAGACGTTGGCGTCTTGTTTGTCGACATCGTTGTCGTACCAGCGCCCCCGGATGTCGCTTTTCTTCAGGCCGTCCACCCAGTCCAGCGTGCCCCAGTGGGGACAGGAGTAATAGCTCCACGAACCGCCGAACGTGAGGTCGAGGTTGCGTACCGAATAGGCTGCCGAGGCGTTGATGCCTCCCAGGTGGTTGCGCATGATCTTTTCGCGGATCAGGTCGGCCTGTTCGATGTCGCTCTGCAGGTTGGTGTAGCCCGCAAGCCATGCGTCGTCCTTGTACTGCTTGTAATAACCGTACCCGTATGTGTAGAACGCCGTGGCATTCATCACCCAGCGGTCATCGATGCGGTGATTGAGGATCAGTTGGTTGTTGATTTGCAGGTAGTTGTCCGTCTGGTCGTCGTAGTAGTCGACGTGCGTGCCATCGGCCAGTACGAAGGGACCGTCCGAGGTGACGTACTGCCCGCTGTCGTGGTACCGGCGTCCGTAGCGCTTCATGTCCTCCTTCGTGACGCCGTTATAGGTGAGGTAGGTCTTGGCCTTGCCGCCGAACGATACCAGTTTCAGCATCGTATTGCCGTTGTAATAGGCACCCTGGAACATGTAGGATTTAAGATCCGTGGCTCCGCGGTCGATGTAGCCGTCCGAACCGATATGGGTCAGGCGTGCATCCACGGCCCAGTGGCCGCCCATGAGGCCCGACGAAACCTGCACGGCCTGTTTGTTGGTGTTGTACGATCCGTAGGAGAGCGATGCCGAGCCGTTGAAATCGGTCGGGAGTGCCTCGGTGGTCATGTTCACCGCGCCGCCGAAGGCACCCGTGCCGTTGGTCGAGATGCCTGCGCCGCGCTGCACCTGCACCGTCCCTACCGACGAGATCAGGTCGGGCGTGTCGTACCAGTACATCGAGTGCGAGTCGGGGTTGTTCATCGAAACGCCGTTGATCGTCACGTTCAGGCGCGTGGCGTCCGTGCCGCGCAGCCGTACCGAGGTGGCGCCGATGCCGATGCCGGTTTCGTTGGTGGCGACCATCGAGGGGGTCAGCGCCAGTACCGACGGGATGTCGGATCCGAAGCTGTTGCGGGCGATCTCGTCGCGCGCGATGTCCGTGTAGGCCACGGGCGTGGCCGCGTCGGCGCGTGTGGCGGTGACTTCGATCTCCTGCAACCGATACATGCGCAGCGAGTCTTCCTGCCCGGCCTCCACGGCCTGGGCATGTGCGGCGGTGCCTATGACGGCGGCCGCAATGGGTAGTAAAAACCTTTTCATGTTTAAACTTTTTAAAGTTAAAGAACTGAAAAGGGGTATGTAATGTTGATTATGCATCCCGGTCTCGGCATTACCCGTGTCCGGTTCAATGGGTATAATCTCAGCCCGCGCACTGCGAGCACCCCTTAGAAATTCGACGGCAAAGGTAGTGATTGTCCGGGGCAATACCAAATTTATTTGTCCCGGCCCGTGCAGGCCCGAATAATTAAATGCCGAAAAGGGGGATATAAGCCGAAAATTGCCTACTTTTGCACTTTCAAATTTTTTTAACGGTCTATGAAACATATCGCATCGTTCCGTCCCCGGTTCTTCGAAGTGTTCCGGGGCTATTCGCGTCAGACGTTTTCGGCCGACCTGATGGCCGGCCTGGTCGTTGGCATCGTGGCCCTGCCGCTGGCTATCGCCTTCGGTATCGCTTCGGGCGTGTCGCCCGAAAAGGGAATCATCACGGCCGTGGTCGCGGGGTTCGTCGTCTCGCTGCTGGGCGGAAGCCGGGTACAGATCGGCGGCCCTACGGGTGCCTTCATCGTCATCGTCTACGGCGTCGTCCAGCAATACGGCGAAACGGGGCTGCTGGTTGCGACGTTCATGGCCGGCGTGCTGCTGGTCGCGATGGGGCTGTTCAAACTCGGCGCCGTCATCCGGTTCATTCCCTATCCCGTCGTGGTGGGGTTCACAGCCGGCATCGCCCTGACGATTTTCACGACGCAGATCGCAGACCTGTTCGGGATGAATTTCGGCGGGGAACCCGTGCCGGGGGATTTCATCGGCAAGTGGATGCTCTATTTCCGCCATTTCGGTTCGGTCAACTGGGCGAACCTGGCCGTGGGGATGGGCAGCATCCTGCTGATTGTCCTTACACCCAGGTTCTCGCGCCGTATCCCGGGGTCGCTGGTGGCCATCGTCGTGCTGACGGCCGGGGTTTGGGCGCTTCGAACGTATGCGGGCATGGAGGGCGTCGATACCATCGGCGACCGCTTTACGATCCGTGCCGAATTGCCTGCCGCAGCCATGCCCGCGATGGATTGGGAGGTGATGCGCAGCCTGTTCCCCGTGGCTTTGACCATTGCGCTGCTGGGGGCTATCGAATCCCTGCTTTCGGCGACGGTCGCCGACGGTGTGACCGGCGACCGCCACGATTCGAATACCGAGCTTATGGCGCAGGGTGCCGCCAACCTGCTCACTCCGCTGTTCGGCGGCATTCCGGCCACGGGTGCCATCGCCCGGACGATGACCAATATCAACAACGGCGGCCGGACGCCCGTGGCGGGCATTATCCATGCCGGGGTGCTGCTGCTGATCCTGTTGCTGATGATGCCGCTGGCGCAGTATATCCCGATGGCCTGTCTTGCGGGCGTGCTTGTGGTCGTTTCCTATAACATGAGCGGCTGGCGGACTTTCCGGGCTTTGCTGCGCACGCCCCTTTCCGACAGGGCCGTCCTGCTGGTTACCTTCTTCCTGACGGTCGTCTTCGACCTGACGGTGGCCATCGAGGTGGGGCTGCTTATCGCCTGCGTGCTGTTCCTGCGGCGTGTGATGGAGACGACCGAAATATCGGTGATCCGCAATGAAATCGACCCCTCAGCGGGTTCCGACGCCCGGCTGCACGAAGAGCCGCTGGCCATACCCTCCGGGATCGAGGTGTATGAGATCGACGGCCCCTATTTCTTCGGCATCGCTACTCGCTTCGAGGAGTTGATGATGCAGATGGGCGACCGTCCCCGGGTGCGGATCATTCGTATGCGCCGCGTGCCGTTTATCGACTCCACGGGGCTCCATAATCTGGAAACCCTGTGCCGGATGTCGCAGCGGGCGGGGAGTACCCTCGTGCTGTCGGGCGTGAACCCGGGCGTGCGCGCTACGCTGGAGAATGCCGGGATCTGCAACCTGCTTGGCGAGGAGAACATTTGCCCCGACATCCATGCGGCGCTCGAGCGCGCCCGGGCGTTGGCCGCCCAGTCCGGGACGGGGAAGTAGGGCGGAAAAAGGTAGGACGGAAAAGGAGTAAGAAACCCTGCAGGCCGCATATACGGAGCGGAATCTCCCGTGTCCGTCCGCTCGTTCACGCCGGGTTCTTGTACGAAAAATCCCTGCTACATGTAGCAGGGATTTTCGTTTTGCCGGGGCAGCCTAAAAGGTGCCGAACCGGAAGACGATCTTCTGGCAATAGAGTTCGCCGGGTCTGAGCAGCGGCGACGGGAAATCGGGATGGTTCACGGCGTCGGGGTAGTTCTGGCATTCGATCGCCACGCCGTCGTAGTCGTCGTAACGTCCGCCGGTCTTGGTTTCGGGGCATCCGCCTGCGAGCCAGTTGCCGGTGTAGACCATTACGCTGGGCTGCGACGAAAGTATCTTTACGCAGCGCCCCGAGCCTTTTTCGCGCAGTTCGCCGACCTCGCCCAGGATGTTGGGCTGCCACCCGTCGATGACAAAAGGATGGTCGTACCCCTTGAAATCGCGGATATGGTTGAACTCCGAGCCGATGCCGGGGCGGAAGGGCCTGAATTGGCGGAAGTCCTGCGGAGTGCCCGCTGCGTCGAGCAATTTCCCGGTCGGAATTTGCTTGTCGTTCATTTCGAGCACCTTCGAGCTGTTCAGGCGCAGTTCGTGGTCGAGGATCGAACCGCTTCCGTCGCCCGCGAGATTGAAATAGACGTGGTTCGTGAGGTTCACGACCGTCGTCTTGTCCGTCTTGGCGAGGTAGGTGATCTCCAGGGCATTGTCGTCGTCGAAATCGAATACGGCTTCGACGTTCAGCTCGCCGGGGTAATTCTGGTCGCCGTCCTCCGACAGGAGCGACATGACGACGCGGTTGGTCTCGACACGGCTTTCCCAAAGACGGTTGGCGAAATTCTTCGTGCCGCCGTGCAGGTGGTTGGGGCCGTTGTTGACCTCCAGCGAGTATTCTTTGCCTTCGATGGTCATGCGTCCCGATGCGATGCGGTTGGCGCAGCGGCCGACGCTCTTGCCCGAGGCGGCCCCGTCGAAGAAGTAGCCTTCGGGGTGTTTGTAACCGAGCACCACGTCGGCCATGCGGCCTTCGCGGTCGGGCATCGTCACGGAGACGATCGCCGCCCCGAAATTCGAGATCTTCACTTCGGCGCCCTTGTCGTTGCGCATCGTGTAGAGGATGATCGCCTCTCCTTCGGGCGTCATGCCCCATACGTGTTGTTCGATAGTTACCATATTATTCTGCGGGTTTTAAGGTTGCCAGGATATGGTCGATGCGGCGCAGGGTCTCCTCCTTGCCGATGAACGACGTCACGTCGTACATGCCGGGGCCCTTGCCGGCGCCGACCAGGGCCAGGCGTAGCGTGTTCATCACCTGCCCCATGCCGTAGCCTTTCTGCTCGATCCAGCCGTGTACGATCCGCTCGGTATTTTCCAGCGAGAAATCGTCGATCGCGGCCAGTACGCTGCGCAGTTCGCGCAGGATTTCAGGGTTCTGCCCCTTCCAGTATTTCCTGGTCTGCTTCTCCTCGTATTCGGCTGGGGCCACGAAAAAGAACGACGTTAGATCCCACAGGTCGGTGATGAACGTGGCGCGCTCCTTCATGATGCCGGCGGCGCGGCCTGCGACCTCGTCCGCGACCTCGATGCCGTGCCCGCGCAGGATCGGCTGGTAGAGCGCGGCCAGTTCGGCGTCGCTCTTATGGTGCATGTACTGTGCATTGAACCATTTTGCCTTGTCGGGCTGGAAGCGTGCGCCCGACTTGGAAACGCGTTCCAGCGAGAAATTGTCGATCAGCTCCTGCATCGAGAAAATCTCCTGCTCGGTGCCGGGGTTCCACCCCAGCAGCGCCAGCATGTTGATAAATGCCTCGGGGAAATAGCCGTCCTCGCGGTATCCGTGCGCGGTCTCGCCCGTCGTGGGGGATTTCCAGAAGAGCGGGAATACGGGGAATCCCATCTTGTCGCCGTCGCGTTTCGAGAGCTTGCCGCCGCCCGTGGGTTTGAGCAGCAGGGGCAGGTGGGCGAACGCGGGCTGCGTCGCCGTCCATCCGAATGCTTTGTATAGCAGGTAGTGCAGTGGCAGCGAAGGAAGCCACTCCTCGCCGCGGATGACGTGCGAGACCTCCATCAGGTGGTCGTCGACGATGTTGGCGAGGTGGTAGGTGGGCAGTGCGTCGGACGATTTGTAGAGCACCTTGTCGTCGAGCGTCGAGGTGTTGACCTCCACGTGGCCGCGGATCAGGTCGTCCATTTCGACGACTTCGTTTTCAGGCATCCTGAAACGGATCACCCACTGGTCGCCGCGGTCGATACGCGCCCTGACCTCTTCGGCGGGCAGCGCCAGCGAGGTGGCCAGCTTTTCGCGCACGGTGTAATTGTAGGCGAATGCCTCGCCGCGTCCTTCGGCCTCCCTGCGCAGGGCGTCCAGCTCTTCGGCCGTGTCGAACGCATAGTACGCCCATCCGGCTTCGACCAGCTGCAGGGCGTATTTGAGGTAGATTTCACGCCGTTCGCTCTGGCGGTAGGGGGCGTGGGGGCCGCCCGCGCCTACGCCTTCGTCGATCCGGATGCCGCACCACTCGAGCGATTCGAGGATATACTCTTCGGCGCCCGGTACGAAACGCTGCGAGTCGGTGTCCTCGATGCGGAGGATCATTGTGCCGCCCATCTTGCGGGCGAATAGGTAGTTGTAAAGGGCCGTGCGGACGCCGCCGATATGCAGCGGCCCCGTGGGGCTCGGCGCAAAGCGCACTCTTACGGGTCTTGCCATGTTATTACGTGCTGTTTTTGTGTTTGTCTATTTTAACTGCACCCGATTCCGGCCGGGTTGCGGCCATGTGTCAGACGTTGAACAGGAAGTGCATGATGTCGCCGTCCTGCACGACGTATTCCTTGCCCTCGATGCCTATTTTACCGGCATCGCGGCACGCCTTCTCCGAACCCAGCGCCACATAGTCGTCGTACTTGATGACTTCGGCACGGATGAAGCCCCGCTCGAAATCGGTGTGGATGATGCCGGCGGTCTGGGGCGCCTTCATTCCCCGGCGGAAAGTCCAGGCACGGCTCTCGTCGGCACCGGTCGTGAAGAACGTCTGCAAATCCAGCAATTTATAGGCCGCTTTAATCAGACGCGCCACGCCCGACTCCTTCAGGCCGATCTCTTCGAGGAACATCTGGCGCTCCTCGTACTCGTCCAGCTCGGCGATGTCGGCCTCGGTAGCTGCGGCGACGATCAGCATCTCGGCCCGCTCGTCGGCAATGGCGGCCTCGACGGCCCGGGTATGTTCGTTGCCCGTCACGGCGCTCTTCTCATCAACGTTGCAGACGTAGAGCACCGGTTTGTCGGTCAGCAGGTTCAGGTCGGCGACCAGCTTGCGGTCCTCTTTCTCGAGCTCCACGGTCCGGGCGCTCAAACCCTGCTCCAGGACGGCCTTGTACTGCAACAGGATCTCCACGGCACGTTTGGCCTGCTTGTCCCCGCCCACGACAGCCTGCTTCTGGGTCTTGGCAAGGCGGTTCTCGATGGTTTCGAGGTCCTTGAGCTGCAACTCGGTATCGATGATACCCTTGTCGCGCACAGGGTCGATCGAACCATCGACATGGGTAATGTTATCGTTCTCGAAACAACGGAGCACATGAATAATGGCGTTCGTGTTGCGGATGTTGGCCAGAAACTTGTTGCCCAGCCCCTCGCCTTTCGAGGCACCTTTCACCAGTCCGGCGATATCGACGATCTCGATGGTGGTGGGAACCACCCGCTTGGGATTGTCGATCTCCGCGAGCCGAATGAGCCGCTCGTCGGGAACGGTGATGACGCCCACGTTGGGCTCGATCGTACAGAAAGGAAAATTCGCCGCCTGCGCCTTGGCGTTGGACAGGCAGTTGAAAAGGGTCGATTTACCCACGTTGGGCAGCCCCACGATACCGCATTGTAAAGCCATTGAATATCTTTCGTTTTTAATATTATCCGTTCGACAGGCATCGGCAAAATGCAGGTGCCCCCGCGAAGACGGTCGATATACCGTCGTTCGGAAATGCAAAGATACGAATAAGCCGCGTGCAAAAGCAAATTTATTTGCATTTTGCCCAGGCGAAGTATTTTAGACGAAGTCAAAGATACGAAAATCTCCCCGATAACTTGCGTTTGACGAAGACTTTGTTCGTTGATTCCGAACAGACAAGCCCGGCACAGGACCCGGGACTAAAGACCGAACAACAGCTCCGGTATAAATTATAAAACGGTAAAAACAGCCGGGTTTCGACAAGACGACAAGCGCGGAGCAAGAGGGTAACCGATTACAATCTTGTCAGGTACGCAACCGATGCGCCGATAAAAAACCATACTCACCCTTTCGCATTCCGAGAAAGAGTTCCGCAGCGCCACAGGAGGCGGCAATTTCAGCAAGAGTGCGCAGCAACGCCGCCCGCTGCGGGTGCAAACCGTCCCCGTTGCAACGGCGATGGAATATGCGACGAAGGCCGGAAATCCATGTGGATTCCGGCCTTCGTCGCATAATACGATCAAATCAGACGATATTGCACGAACACAACGGATAGCTCTCCCGCTTGAGGAACTCCTCCGAAACCACGATCCGAACAGCTCGGTGCAATACGGAAAACTCCAACGGAGACTCCCCCAACAATTCGCCATCGACCTCGACGCTGATCTCCGGCGAAGATTCGATGCGGATACGGCTGCCCCTCTCCTGCAGGATATGCCGAATCCGGTAAATCCCGCCGTTGAACAGATAACGGAAGCGGAACAGGATATGCCAGAAATGGACGGGACGGATCAGCGACACGTCCAGCAGTCCGTCGTCGGCCACCGCCTCGGGCAACTGCTGCATACCGCCGCCGTTGTATTTGCAGACACCGATGGCGATGCTCATCAACAGGTTGTTGTAAACCAGCCGGTCGTCGATCCAAACCTTCACGCCCGTCGATTTGTAGCTGAAGAACGAACGGATCATGCACCACGTATAGAGCCACTTGTTGCTGTGTCCTTTCTTCTTGAGATGGGCGTATTTCTTGACTACCATCGCATCGAACCCCATACCGGCCACATTAGCCATATAACGGTGCTGACGGTAGTGAGCCTCTTCGTAAGAAACGACTCCGACATCCTGTAAAAACGAATGTCCCTCCTTGATAGCGCGGATCGCATCCTGATAGCGATTCGGCACGCCGAACGTGCGGATCCAGTCGTTCCCCGCTCCCACGGCGACAACGGCCAGCAGCACCTCGCGGGGATCGACCGTCTGCTGAATAAAAAGACCGTTCACGACTTCGTGCAGCGTACCGTCGCCCCCTACGGCGATAATGCGGCGGAATCCCTGCTTCACGGCCGACACGGTCAGTTCCGTCGCATGGAACTTATGTTCGGTGAAGACCGGTTCGGTCTGGATTCCGGCATCCCGCAGGAGCTTGGAGATCAGGGGAAAATGGTCAAGCCCGCGGCCGCCTCCGGCCACGGGATTGACAATGACGAACCAACGCCGACCACCGCCGGGCAAGGACATCTCCTCCAAAACGACTTATTTTAGGGGAGCGTTCTTCAGCGTATCGACCAGGAATTCATAGAACTTGCCGACGGAAGCGATGTTCACCTTTTCGTCCGGAGAGTGGGGATAGCAAATGGTCGGGCCGAAAGAAATCATATCAAGCTTAGGGTAATTCGTACCGATGATGCCGCACTCCAGACCGGCGTGAATGGCCGTAACCGCAGGTTCCTTGCCGAAAAGCGCTTTGTAGGAAGCCTTCATCGCAGCCAGAATCGGCGAATCCAGATTGGGTTTCCAACCGTTGTAGGCACCCGTGAGTTCCACCTTAGCGCCGGCCAGCTCGAACACGGCGGAGATCGCCTCGCCCAGCTCCTCCTTCTCGGAGTTCACCGAACTGCGGAGCAGACACTGCAACTTCACCGTCTTGCCGTCGGATACCACGCGGGCCAGGTTGCTCGACGTCTGCACCAGTCCGGGCATCGACACCGACATCTTCTGCACCCCGTTCGGGCAGCCTACGACCGCACGGATCAGATTCTCCGCCACCTCCTTGGCGATCATCGTTTCAGGGGCTTCGGTTTCGGTCAGTTTGATGGAAACAGCGTCCTCGATCCCGGCGAACTCGGCCTTCACGACCTTTTCATACGCTTTCAGCTCTTTGGTCAGCTGCTCGAGATCCTTGGTGCGGACCATCAGCGTAGCGGTCGCCTCGCGCGGAATCGCATTGCGCAGACCGCCGCCGTCCACCGAGCAAAGCAGGATGTCCATCGACTTCTTCTGCTCACGGATGAAACGGAACAGCAATTTGTTGGCATTGGCACGCTGTTCGACAATCTGGATACCGGAGTGCCCACCCTTAAGACCTTTGACAACCAGCTTCACGGCCCGGTAATTCCGTGCCGGAGTCGGCTCCGCCTTATACTTGAACGTGATGTTGGCATCCACGCCGCCGGCGCAGCTGTCTCTTATACACATCTGACGCTGCCGACGACTTAATAGGTGTAGAT
>ERZ1027225.800-NODE-800-length-13032-cov-5.123912_pt1 | contig 13032 bp, 14 predicted proteins | sample MGYA00519479_ERZ1027225 | MGnify/ENA primary metagenome ERZ1027225 (study PRJEB26926, sample SAMN06164471) | human gut metagenome | biome: ENVO:00009003; feature: ENVO:2100002; material: ENVO:00002003 | host: Homo sapiens | place: USA | collected 2012 ... | reverse complement strand
TGAAAGAAATGAAGGTTGATTATCTGCAGGGATATTATTTTGGAAGACCATGTGGGAAGGAACAGTTTCTACAACAATATGCCGGTGGCATCAATGTTAAATAAAGAGAGTAAGGCAGACTCAGCTATGTGAGGCTGCCTTATTTTATGGTCTTATCAGAAGGATGGATCCATAACGAAGATCTGAATTTACAACCTAAACTACTTATTCGACCTTCAGCATACGATAACCTACTCCTATATGCGTCTGGATATACTGCGGTGACTCTGGACCTGTTTCTATCTTCTTTCTGAGTGTTGACATAAACACTCTTAAGGATGCCACATCATCATCCCAGCTCCTGCCCCAGATTTTTTGTGTAATATAGGTATGTGTCAGAACTTTTCCTACATTTTGTGATAACAGGCATAACAATTTATACTCAATGGGTGTCAGATGCAGTTCTTCCTCATCCATATATGCACTTCCTGCTGCATAATCTACCCTTAATTTACCATTCCTAAATACGGATTCATTCGCATTATTTGCCTGCATCATGGCAAGTCTTCTGGCTGTTACACGAAGTCTTGCAAGAAGCTCCTCCACAGAAAAAGGCTTTGTCAGATAATCATCTGCTCCATTGTCAAGTGCTTCTATCTTGTCTGCATCTTCACTTCTTGCACTTATGACGATTATCGGCATATTAGACCATGTCCTGATTTTCTTAATCACCTCAATCCCATCCATATCCGGAAGTCCCAAATCAAGCAATGCAATGTCCGGATTATAAGTGGATGCCTGAAGAATGGCTTCTTCTCCGTTTTTCGCCACTATATATTTATAATCATGTGCCTTTAAAGTGGTAGACATTAAATTTCTGACGGATTTATCATCTTCTACCACTAATATTTGAAGTTTATTCATCAATTCTCACCTCTTCCAATGGTAACATAAATGTAAAATTACAGCCCTGCGGCTGATTGTCTGTCAATGTTATCTCTCCGCCGTGCGCATTGATTATGGACTTGCAAAGGGCAAGACCAAGACCAAGACTTCGGCGGCTGTCAGCGACCTTGTTCTCTCCTGTATAAAACATATCAAAAACATGTGGCTTTATTTCCTTTGGAATCCCCGGACCATTATCAATCACACTGACTGCTACAGCCTTTGATTCCTTTTTTGCCACTATGCGGATGGAGGTACCATAAGGTGTATATTTTATTGCATTATCTACCAGATTGATTATTACCTGCACAATCAGTTTAGCATCCATCTTCGCAAGCAGTAATTCATCCTCACAATAAACCTTAATATCATGCCTGTTACGTTTCTGTCTGATATGTGCCAGTGCTTCACTGATAACCTCATCCATAAGCTGTATGGACATATTAAAATTCATTCTTCCTTCTTCTATTCTTGTAACGGAAAGAAGATTTTCCACGATACCAATGAGCCACTGGGAATCATCAAAAATTTCCTTAAATATCTGCTCTCTCATATCAGCATCCAGTGTTTCATAGTTTGTAAGTACATTCTCCGCATTCCCGCAAATTGCCGTAAGCGGTGTACGCAGGTCATGGGAAATGGCACGTAGCAGATTCGCCCGCAGCTGTTCGTTCTTGGCAAGCACAGCTGCCATTTCCTTCTCCTTCGCATTGCGGTTATTGTCCATTGCCAGAGCACACTCCCCTATGATAGATAACAGCATACCGTTTTCAAAGGAATCCAGTTTCTTTTCAACGTGAATACCTATCACACCATAGACCTTATCATAAATGAGTATGGCAAGATATAAGCACTTCGCATTCGTATACGCATCCGTTGTAGCTCCGCCTCTGTGCCGGTTTTGATAAACCCAATGTGCCGCATTATACTCTAAATCAGAAAACAGTTCTCCACTATTTGCCTCTGGATTCACCGGAAACAGAAGCCCTTTAGACAGTTTTCCTTCTTTGACGGTATATACCACAACCGAGCGGTTTAATAATTTCATCAACTGTGTTGCCGTAATGTTAATAATATCTTCATCGCTTTTTGCCTTTTGTAAAAGCTGATTCGTATCAAGCAGCACCTTTGTCCGAAATGCGTTCTGGGCTGACATCTTTGCATGGAGCTTTACCTTTGATGCTAATGTTCCTGTCATAATGGAAACTGCCATCATGATCCCAAATGTCACGATATATCTTGAATCATAAGCATGTAGTGTCAGACGCGGCTCTGTAAAAAAGAAATTAAACAGTGTAACACTCATTAAGGAACCGACAATGCCACAGGCATATCCTCTGGTAAATAAAGAAATCAGCAATACCCCCCAAATATAAATGGCGATAATAGTAGCCTCCGTAAAACCAAAATGATAGAATACCTGCCCTAACAAAGTGACACCTGTAAGAAGAAGCAGCATTGTGAAAATATCCTTTGGATGGGATATTGCCAATCTGTACAATACAGAATCTTCTCTATTTTTATAGGTTGTTCCTAAGCTTCCATCCGGTATAATGTGTATATCTAAGTTAGGTGCAATTTCCGTCAGCTTCTCTGTCAGGGTGGGTTTGCTCCAAAAATGGTGACGCTTGATATTGCTTCGCCCGATAATAATCTGTGTCACACCCGATATTCTGGCATATTCTGCTATCAGGAAAGACACATCCTCTCCATGTGTGATTGCAATTTCAGCTCCCAGCTGTTCTGCCAGCTGAATATTACTCTGTAAACGTTTTTTATCAAACTCGTCCATCTTGTCTGTATTTGCAGACTTTACATAAAGCGCAGTAAAACTGCCGCCAAAGGCAGATGCCATTTTAGCCGCAGTCTTAATTATTTTCACATTAGATGGTGATGCAGATAAACAGACCATGATATGTTCTGCACCATTTATATCGCTATGTATTTGTCCCTTTTTCATCTGAATCATCACTTTCTTTCTTGATGGAGTACATTATACCACCTTGATGGAGTAAATTATACCACATTTCAGATTGTTTTCTATCACTTTTGTAAAGTCCGGTATGTCATACTGTTCATTAATTCCGTGTGGGGACTGTCATATAGCAACACATTTATGTCTTCATGATGTTTGCGAAACCTACGAATTTCTTCCAAAATCTCCTCATCTGTCAGTGAGTTGGCAAGCATAACACAGGATGGCTCACAGCTTTCATTTTCTTTCTCGATTGCCTTTCGGTTCACATCTAAAAATTTATCTAGCTTTGTCATCAGATGGAATCCAAATACACCTGACATTGCCAGAATTAATATAATACTGCTCCATACACCCATTATGTTCACCGCCTTTCTTTTTCATTAGATATGGAAACATTTCTGCAATGCCTTATCCTCGCCAAGAACCAGCATTGTCTTGTCAGCAGTCAGAAGGGTATCCGGCGTTACGGATAAATTTGTCTGCCCTTTATCCTTTACTGCTATGATATTGATGTTATATTTTTTACGAATATCAATTTGTCCAATGCTCATACCTAACCATTCCTTTGGAATCGTAACCTCAAATATGGAATGGGCCTCATCCAGTTCAATGTAATCCAGAATGTGATTTGATGTATAACGGATGGCAGCCCATTTTGCAATCTGCTTTTCCGGATATACTACCTCGTCTGCACCATTTCGGAGCAGGAATTTTGCCTGTCCGTCCCGCTCTGCCCGAGAAACAACAAATTTGGCTCCCAGTTCTTTTAACGAACAGGTGGTTTCCAGAGAAGACTGAAAATCATTTCCGATGGTTACGATGCATACATCGTAGTTGTCTACTCCAAGTGAACGTAAAAATTCTTCATTGGTACTGTCTCCAATCTGTGCATTGGTCATAATGTCTATGGTATCATTTATTCTGTCCTCGTTATGATCCACTCCCATAACCTGATGTCCTAATTGATGCAGTTGTAATGCAATGTGTTTTCCGAACTTTCCAAGTCCAACAAGTAATATTGATTTCATTTTTTCTTCCTCCTATCCTACCGTCATTTTTTCCTGCGGTAGTTTTGATATTTTTTTACCGCTGCCTGAAAGAGCAGCATAAATAAGTGTTAAACCTCCCACTCGTCCAAGAAACATCAATATCATAAGTATTGTCTGTGAAATAACCCCCAGTTCCGGTGTAATTCCTAATGTTAATCCGACTGTTCCTATCGCTGAAGCTGTTTCAAATAAACAGGTGGAAAATGACAGATCTTCCACAGTACTAATCACTATCGCACCTCCAAAGAAAAGGACAATGTACATCATAAAAATAGTGGCTGCATTTTTTATTGTACTGGTTTCTATTCTCCTTCCAAACATCTGTGCATCTTCTTTTCGTCTGAAACATGCCAATGTATTTGCAATAAGTACCGCCAGAGTTGTTGTTTTCATACCACCAGCCGTAGAACCCGGTGAACCTCCCACCAGCATCAATACAATTACAATTCCCAGTCCGTCTTTTGTCATCATGGTAAGGTCAGCAGTATTGAAACCTGCAGTTCTCGGAGTCACTGCCTGAAACAGCGAACTAAATATTCTTTCCTGCATTGGCATATCTGCAAAGTCCCGGAAGAAAAAGAAGAATGCCGGAAACAGAATTAAAAGCAAGGAAGTAGTAAGTATTACTTTGGTCTGCATACGGTAACTTTTTATCCGGTACTTGTTTTTTAGAATGTCTTCCCATGTAAGAAATCCGATGCCGCCAATTATAATGAGCAGCATAATTGTAATATTTATCAATGGATGTGAAATATAAGAGGTGAGGGACGCATACTTTGCATTCTCTGTTCCCATCAAATCAAAGCCTGCATTACAAAAGGCTGAAATCGAATGAAAAATTGCCATCCATATACCTTTTACCCCAAAATCTTTTACAAAAACCGGCATCATTATGATTGATGCTGTAAACTCCACCAAGAATGTACCCTTTAATACAAATCCCGTTAATCTGACAATTCCTCCAACCTTCGGTGCGGAGATTGCTTCCTGCATAACACTCCGTTGCATTAAGGATATTTTTCTTCCAGACAAAAGTGCAAATGATACCGCAATCGTAATAACACCAAGTCCTCCTATCTGAATGAGGACCAGTATAATTCCCTGCCCAAACCACGACCAATAAGTTGCCGTATCCTGCACCACAAGTCCTGTTACACATACAGCCGAAGTGGAGGTAAACAATGCCTCGTTAAACGGAGTTATTATCCCTGCTTTTGACGATACCGGTAGCATTAAAAGCAACGCTCCTATCAAGATTACTGCTATAAATCCACCAATTATAATCTGAAATGAAGTAAATCTGTTCTTTTTATGTATAAAATCTGCCATAGAGCTTATCCTCATATCCTTTTTTTAGATTCATTATGCTATTTCAGAACAAAAGATGGTGTTAGAACATTCGTATGGATATAAAGATTGTATTAAGAAAAGCATTTGCCATTTTCAATAGATGCTTATAAGAAGTAAATAATAATTTTCAATTTACAGTTGACACACGCACTCTCTTTTTGATACTATTTATCAAGTAATTTAATATTCCATGAGGGAGTAATTAGCGCGAAAGTGTGATTTGTCAACATCCTGATTATAATAAAAGAGTATAATCTGGCAAATCTTAAATAATGAGACTCATGTATGTTGATTAGCCATCGGTGTGATAAGATAGACTGGAGGATAGTTGATGTACAGGGGTCTTTTTTTATCGTCTGGGCATACGGATGACAGCGGATAGTTTGGCAGAGGACACTACAGTGGAGAAGGTTGCATCAAATCAGATAAGATAAGAGAGGTATCAGGCAGATGTTTTTGTTTTTAAAAGTGTTTTTTTCAGAATTTATAGCTGAGATGGGGGACAAAACCCAGCTTATGCTGATCGCTCTTACTTCCAAGTACAAGTTAAGAGATATCATATTGGGGACGGCGGCAGCCATTCTTGTATTAAATGGTCTTGCGGTCCTTGCAGGGGGACTTGTCAGTGAACTCATCCCTGAATGGCTCATTAAAATTATTGCAGCACTGGCGTTTTTTTATTTTGCAGCATCTACCATTGCCAGTGATGATGAAGAAGAGGAAGACGGTGAAAAATCAAAGATCAAGTTTGCACCACTGGCTGTTTTTTGTACCTTTTTCATAGCAGAGTTAGGGGATAAGACACAGCTTACAGCTATCACATTTGGTGCAAATGAAGGTATGAGTTCCGCCGTGATCGTATGGATTGGCTGCTCGCTGGGACTTTTTGCTGCAGATATCCTGGGAATGCTGGTTGGTTATCTGTTGAAGAGCAAGACGCCGGATGGCCTGCTCAATACAGTCGCCGTGGCGATCTTTTCCATATTTGGTGTATTTACATTGTATCAGGGACTGAAGCTTATACATGTAAGCGTCTATCCGATTCCAATCCTGCCTCTGCTGATTGCAGTCACAGTTGTTTTCGCAGGTTTGTGTGTCTGGCTTTTTACAAATAGAGTAAAAAAGAGTAACGAAAGAAGGAAATAATGTAAGGCTGGAAATCATGCGAAAGCTAAAAGTATGATAGTTTATAGGGGAAAATATGACCCGGTTTATGCAATTCGGATTTCGGCAAGAAATTTTGGAATGGTAAATGGGATAAAGTCAGTGCCATTATATAGCGTGTTTTGTATTTGAAGTTTTCATTTTCCAGGTGGTGGATGAATAGACGAAGGTAAATTACAAAAACCATTATCTTGATTGCTTTTTATAGGCTAAAAACAATCAAAATAATGGTTTTTGTTTACAAATATTAGTTTTTATGATTTAATGTAGAAAAAGTCGTGAATCATAGAACTGGAAGGTGAGTTTATGAAAGAAAGGTTATTTGTAACACCAGAATACACAACTGCAAAGGAAATTAAACAGATTCGGAAAGAGCTGCATTTGACGCAGAAAGAGTTTGCGGAATTTGTCAATTGTTCCAAGCCGACAGTAGAGCGTTGGGAGAGAAGTGAGGAAGTGATTCGTGGGCCCATTGTTCCCTTTCTAAAAATGTTGCAAAAATATCCGGAATATGAGAAGGAAGTAAAGGTGCCGGAAAAAGTGTGGCCGCTTAGAATATGGTATATGTATGAGCAGGATGTATGCACTTTGATTGATGTGAACGAGCAGGAGCGAAAAGTTAAAATAAGGAATTATACGGATAGGGTCATGTTCCGTGCGTTCGGTACGGTAGAAAATCCGGATTACAAGGATTATCAGGAGTTCCTGGAGTCAAGATGTTTCCCGGAAAGCAGAGATAAGATGAAATTGATATTGAAGGATCTGGGACTGCCATTTTATGATCCGATCATGATTATAGAGAAGACGGAAGGACGAATGGCAGAAGATAATTTTTGGGTTCGCATAGAGAGGTAGATGTATGATAAAATTATTTGAACAGAATATCCGAACAAACGACCGACAGTCTTCAAAAGGAAATCAATTAAAGTGGGAGAATGAAGGGATATGGTATAAAGCAGATTATACAGGTTATGAAGGTCTGGCAGAATATATGATTTCCCATCTTTTGAAAAAGTCAACATTGGATGAAAAAGAATTTGTATTTTATGATCTTGAAAAAATAAAATATGGTACGGTAATATATAATGGTGTCAAGAGCAAAAACTTCCTGAGTGAAGACTGGCAGATTATTACACTGGAGCGTCTGTTTAAAAGTTTTTTAGGAGAAAGTTTATATAAAACTTTGTATAGAATACCGGAACATGAAGAGAGGTTACCTTTTTTAGTACAACAGGTAGAACGTATCACCGGACTTCAAAATTTTGGCATTTATATGAATAAATTGTTGACAATAGATGCATTTTTTTTGAATGAAGATCGTCATACACACAATATTGCGGTTCTGATGGACGGAAAAGGGCACTATGCATATTGTCCGATTTTTGACAATGGTGCAGGATTGCTGGCAGATACAACGATGGATTATCCATTGTCAGGAGATGTTTATGCACTTATGAATCGTGTTCAGTCAAAAACAATAAGTAGCGAATTTGATGAACAATTAGATATTTCTGAATCTCTGTATAAAATAAATTTGAAGTTTCAATTTACGAAAAAGGATGTGAAAGAATTGCTTGAAAAAGCAGAAGAATATCCAGAAGAAATCAGAAACCGGGTAGAAATGATTATATTTGCACAGATGCGAAAATATGCCTACTTATTTTCAGACGACAAGAGGTGTATGGGCTGAGCGTAATGCGGTTTTTTATATGTTCGCAAATGGAGGATAAGTATATATGAGTACAGAATATGGACTGGTGACAAGAGATATGGCAGAAAAGGAAATTTTAAAGGTATTAAATGATAAATTGAAATACTTTTTTACGGAAGCAGCCAATAAAAATTATGATATATATACAAGCTATACTCTTTCAAAAATGAAAAATCTATCTGAAGTGTAGTTGGTTGTAAAATCGGAAGTGTGTCTTGTATTGTTCTAAAACATGTGTTAGCCTAAACTTTACAGACTTAGAAAAGGTGGAATTATGAAACTATGGAAAATGAGGTAGTGGATATGGGAAAAGACCCATTTAAGGAATATTTAAGAGAATCTGAACCGGATAAAGCTCATAAGGGTTATGCTTGGAGTACAGCAATCGGACTTCAGGCGGTGGACGGACTCAAACCATCTAAATATCTGATTGATACTGCCATTCAGAATATTGAAGGCAAAATCACAATGAAAGAAGCGCAGAACCTTATTGACAGTTACTATGAAGAAAGACCGGTGCATTTATCAGACGATGAGCGCACCGAAGAAGCGGATAAGGTTTCTTCCCGTATTGCAGAAATCCTTTCAGAAACCGCGTTCTCGTTTTCTCCAAATGAGTATATCTCTATCCATCGCAAACTCTTTCAGGGAATTTACAACCATGCTGGAAAGATTAGAGATTATAACATCACAAAGAAAGAATGGGTTCTTGATGGGGCAACCGTTATGTACGGCAGCGCTTCTGAACTGAGAGCAACACTTGAATATGATTTTTCACAGGAGAAAGATTTTAGCTATAAAGGTCTTTTAATGGATGAGATTATCCATCATCTTGCAATATTTATTTCAAGGTTATGGCAAATTCATATCTTCGGGGAAGGCAATACGAGGACAACAGCAGTATTTTTTATTAAATATTTGAGAACACTGGGCTTTGCTGCAACCAATGATATTTTTGCGGAAAATGCATGGTATTTCAGAAATGCACTTGTCCGTGCCAACTATACGAACCTACAAAAAGGTATTTACGAAACAACAGAATATCTGGAACTGTTTCTTAGAAATCTGCTTTTGAACGAGCAAAATGATCTTCAAAATCGAAATCTTCGCATAAGCGGACTTCTGAACAAAGAAAAAGTGGACATTCAAGGCGTAAAAGTGGACATTCAAGACGCAAAAGTGGACATTGAAAGCGTGCTTTCCGCAAAATGCAGCGATTTCACAGTAAAAACGATGGTTCATATCCATAGACTCTTTGAGAAGTTTGGTTTTGATGGAGTATTTGGAAGAAGTGCAGTTATGGAACTTCTTGAGCTGAAAAGTTCAGGCGCTTCGAAACTTCTTTCCAATTTGGTGCAGGCAGATATTATTGAACCAGTATCCGGTCACGGAAAAGGAAAATATAAATTCAAGAAATAAGTGAAAAGTTCATCAGAAGTGCAGTTAGTTATAAAAAAGAAAATAAAAGCACTTTATCCAATTCCTGCTATTCATCGTCATCATCTTCAAAAGTAAAGATATCTTCCACGGTTGTATCAAAGACTTTGGCTATATCCATAGCAAGTTTTAAAGAGGGATTGTACCTGCCATTTTCGAGATTACCTATCGTTTCACGACGGACACCTACAAGCTTAGCGAGTTCGGCTTGTTGCATACTGCGTTCTTTGCGAAGTTCATGAAGTCGGGTTTTCAATATTGGCATTAGCAGCCCTCCTTTTCATACTTCAGAAAAAGTAATCCGGGAAGTATCTGAGAAGCAGCAACAAAAAAACCATATGTTTTGTAAAAAGGAAATGAGATAAAAGCCGATGTAATTCCAACTATCATGATAGAACATAGCAGTAAATCAAGGCTTATACTTTTGGCTACCAAGATATGCTGGATACTCATTTCATCATCTGATTCTTGTTTTACTAATAGAGTATAGAAAGTGCAAATTGCACCAAAAAATAAAAGTATAGATCCTATGAATCCAACTGGCTTAAAAGGAATTAAGTTTGAAATTGAGTATAAAAGCCATAAACAACCATTGATAACATAGCGGATTGTATATTTTTGAGTTACTGACATAGTTTCTTTTTCTTTATTCATAATAATAACCCCCTCATGTGATATATTTCTAACATTTGTTTTAAATATATCACATTATTCGTAAAATGTAAAGAGCAATGTGCGAAATAAATCACATTGAATACATGTTATTCACGCAGAATACCCCCTAAAAACCTTGCTATCATCATCACATTATGTTATTCTAATAATGAACGATCAATCAGATAAAATAAAGGTGACACATATGAAAACAACACAAGAACAGCATAATGAACGAAAAAAAGAAATCATGGAAAAATGCTTCGAGTGCTATGCGGAGAACGGCCTGACGGGCACAGGAATCAAAGCCCTTGCCGCAGCCTGCAACTGTACCACGGGTAATCTGTATTGTTACTTTAAAAACATAGATGAACTGATCCTTGAGTCAACTGCCTACTGTATGGCCAAGGTAGAGGATGATTTTATGGAAAAGGCGCCTACCGATCCAAAAGATGTGGTACGGTTTATTGAAGAGGTGCCTTACTGGACAAAGAAGAAGCACGGAAAAAAGTATCGTCTGATGTATCAGGTGTATACGCTTCCCAAGTACATTGAACACGGAAAAAAGTTTTTTGAGGGCGTCAATGAGCGTTATACCGAGTATGCAAAACAGCTGGAGCCAAAGATTGGTATTCCCCATACGGTACTGACGCCATTGATCTTCATATTTGCCCGTGCTTGTGTCCATTATGCCATGTTTGAGGATGAATATTATTTAAAAAGTCAGATGGAAGTTTTAAAGCAGGCTGTTGCTTTGTTTGTGGACAAGTACAGCAGGGAAGTTTTTTGATGGAGGTGACGCTTAATGTGGATGACAGTTAAGAAGAAAGAAAAGAAACAATGCAAACCGGCGGGACTTATGGCACTGGTGTTAGCGTTAATACTGCTGGCGGGTATGGTTCCGGTCAGAGCATCGGCAGCAGAAAGTAAGGAAAACAATATTCTTTTGGAATTTGGTAGCCCTGATTATTGCAGATTGAAAAGTGCAAAATTACCGGGATGGACCGATGCAGATTTGTTGCTGTATTCCTGGTATTGGAATGGTTACGAAGAAGAGTGTGCCAAGCTTTATTATTCTGTCAGCCGGGAAGGCGATAGGGTCAGTGTTCCTCAGGAAATTCAGGATGATGAAACATGGGATATGGACCCATTTTTATTTACAGACAACGATGCCACTTTTAATAACAACATGTTTGTGGCATGGACGGATGCAGATAAGAAGTTTGATGGGTCTGAGACGAAGAATGAGATTGCTGGTTCTATGAGGATATCGGTCACGGCTTTGAAGTCATCGACCTTAGTGTTTGCGAATCAGATTCTTACGGTTACAAAGTCCTCTGATAATGTCAGCATGTATAATCCCCATGTGACTAAAGTGGGGGACAAAATACTCATTACATGGGTGGTTTGTTCCGATGTGAAAAACGATGACGGTGCATATGGGATCGAGGGACTTTATTATGATCCGGACACAAACAAGTTCTCTTCCGATGATAACAAGACCGATGCAGATGGAAATGTAATACCGATGGTATTTGCAAAATCCTGTAATTATATATCTGCTCATACAGCAGCAGAACTCAATGGCTCGGTTGCCGTACTTTATGAAGAAGCTGCGGATGGGACACATGTGTCAGATGTGATGTATGACCAGGTAAAACAGAGAAAACAGGTGCCTTTGTATTCTTCGGATGAGTTTAAGAATAACAAGATAAAACTGGCTACAAACAATGGAAAAAATGTAGATACTGTCAGCCTGCCGGATACTTATGGCTCCATTGTTGAGACAGATCTGTCAAAATTAATTTTCTACTGCGGTGGAACGATCAAGGAAATCAGCACCGATTCGAACAGTACATCCGGCTGGAAGACCAAGGAGATTGCAGATGTATCCAAAACAGGAGACACAAGGTATTCGATTCTTTCCAAAGACGACACCATGCAGTATATTACGGCGAGAGAGTACACTCCGTTTAAAACAGACAAGTCGGAGATCACACTCAATGGCATAACATATACAAAGTCTTCCGATGGCAAATGGCTGGATGAGCAAAACAAGCAGCAGGATATCAGGCAGGAAGATATTCGCCTGTATTATTACAACAATACAGCAGGCCAGGCAGAATTGCTGCCGCAAAAACTCCTTGGTGAAGATGGTGTTATTTTTATGGCGCAACCGGCTATATTCATTAATCACTCGGGTCTGCTGGATGTTACATGGGTTCATGCAAATGCAAATGAAGATATGCGTTTTAAACTTTATCACACAACCTATGAACAGCAGTCAGTACAAAAAGCGGATTATACAACTGTAAATGAGGCGGTTGACAAAGCAAACGCATTGAATAAAGATGATTATGTGGATTTTTCTGCTGTGAAAAATGCAATCGATGCAGTCAAATATGACAAGGATTATACCAAACAGGAGACGGTGGAAGGCTATGCCAAAGTGATAGAAAATGCCATCAAAGCCTTAAAACTGAGAAGTGCGGATTATACGGCGGTGGATGCGGCACTGGCCAAGGTAAAGGCTCTGAACGGAGACTTATACAAGAACTTTTCAGATGTCACGGCTGCAGTAAATGCGGTTGACCGGGATAAGAGTTTTAAAGAGCAGGCAGATGTGGATGCCATGGCGAAAGCCATTGAAGATGCTTTGGCTGCCCTGGAATTAAAGCCTGTGGATAACCCGGGAACAAATAATACAACACAGGGAGGCAGCCCTGTCTCTTATACACATCTGACGCTGCCGACGACTTAATAGG
>ERZ1027225.760-NODE-760-length-13564-cov-5.047968_pt1 | contig 13564 bp, 9 predicted proteins | sample MGYA00519479_ERZ1027225 | MGnify/ENA primary metagenome ERZ1027225 (study PRJEB26926, sample SAMN06164471) | human gut metagenome | biome: ENVO:00009003; feature: ENVO:2100002; material: ENVO:00002003 | host: Homo sapiens | place: USA | collected 2012 ... | reverse complement strand
ATGCAGTCGGCTTCCTGCAGCAGGGCCGCGCCCCGCCGGGTGATGAGGTCAGGTGCGCCGGGGCCTGCGCCTACAAAATGTACCATCTCAATGCTCCTTCCATTCGTTCAGCAGTTGTGCGGCAGTGTCGGTGGCTCCCAGCGGGCCGTGCTGGTTGGAAAACAGCACCGCCCCCACCCGGAACGCCCCGGGCCATGTGGGCAAGGTGGAGCTGGACTGCCCGCAGCAGGCTTTCCAGCACCGGAGCCCGCAGGCCGGCGCTGTCCAGGAGTTCCAGACAGGCATCGGTGGTGGCAGCGTTCATCAGGGCGGCGCAGACTTCCCGGGAAGCGCCGCAGAGCGCCGCATGGGTGCAGAACAGCTCGGTGCGGCAGTCGGCAGTGTGGGAATGGGTGTTCATAATACCGCCCGCCACCTTGACCAACTTGCCCACATGGCCCACCAGAAGCACCTCTTCAAAGCGGGCCGCTGCAGCCATATCCAGCGTGTCACCGATAAAGTTTGAGGTTTTCACCACCGGAACAGCGTGAAACTCCGGGTATGTTTCGTGCAGATAATCCAGCCCGTAATTGCCGGGGGCCAGGATGAGCCGCCTGGGGCTGCCCGCCCGGAGAGCGGCCTGATTCATTTCCAGCTGGATGGTGTCCAGGATCGCCTGCTGGCTCATAGGCTCCACAATGCCGCTGGTTCCCAGCACCGAAAGTCCGCCCTCGACCCCGATGTGGGGGTTGAAGGTGCGCTTTGCCACCTCTTCCCCGCCCTCGATGGAGATGGTCACGGCAAAGCCGCCGGTGTAGCAGGCACTCTCGGCTTCCCTTTGCAGGGCCTCAGCGATCATCTGCCGGGGCACATGGTTGATGGCAGCTTCCCCCACCGGCTGGTCCAGCCCGGCCTTGGTCACCCGGCCCACGCCCTTGCCGCCGGAGATGCGGATCTCGGTGGTATTGGGCAGCAATTCTACGGCGGCGATAACGGGCAGGCCGGTGGTCACATCCACATCATCCCCGCCGTCCTTCTCAATGGCGCATTCAGCACCGGCTCCGGCGGGGCGGCAGTACAGCGGGGCCACCTCCACCACGATGCCCTTCGGCGTGCGCAGGGCAACGCTCTCCGGGGCATGGCCGGTGAGCAGGAGCCGCGCGGCCCCCGCCGCACCCAGCGCCGCGCAGGTGCCGGTGGTGTACCCGCAACGGAGCAGCTTCTGCCCACTGCGGACGTAATGTTCAAACTTTGGCCCGGCAGGCTTTTCCGGGCCGAACACGGCCTCATACTGCTCCTTGGTCAGGCTGTACAGCGCCCGGATGTTCTCCGGGGCAAAGGCCTCCTTCGGGGTCAGCACCCCCGAAACGCTGTGCGGGAACACGCAGACCACCGCATCCGCGATCTTCTGCGCCATGTCCAGCTCGTGCAGGCTGACGATCACGGCCAGCCCCTGCTCATGGGCCAGTTTCTGCAGGATGGTCAGCAGCTCGATCTTGCCCTTGACATCCAGAAAAGAGGTCGGCTCGTCCAGCAGCAGAACTCCGGGCTGCTGGCAGATGGCACGGGCCAGCAGAACGCGCTGGCGCTGGCCGTCGCTGATGCAGTTGAAATCCCGGCCCGCCAGAGGGGAAGCCCCCACCAGTTCCAGCGCGTCCCGCACGGCCTGCCGGTCGGCATCGGACAGGATGCCCAGCCGCCCGGTATAGGGGATACGCCCGGCGGCGGCAAACTCAAAGCAGGAAGTCAGCTCGGTGCGGCGGGTGTGGGGCAGCATCAGGGCCAGCTTCCGGGCCCGGGCTGTGCCGGTGTAATCGGTCAGGCTGCGGCCATCCAGCAGGACAGCCCCGCCCAGGGGGGCCAGCTGGCCCGCCAGCGTTTTGAGCAGGGTGGATTTTCCCGCGCCGTTTGGCCCGATGAGGGCCAGGATCTGCCCCGGCACCGCCCCCAGCGTGATGCCGGAAGCAAGGGGCGCGCTGCCATAGCCGATGGCCAGCTCTTTCGTTTCACAGCGGTATTTCATCGCACACCCTCCTGACCCCGGCGCACCAGCAGCCAGATGACCACCGGTGCACCAAACACTGCCGTTACGGCGCTGATCGAAAGCTCGGTGGGGGCAAACATACTGCGGGCGATGAGGTCGCACAGCAGGCAGAAGGCGGCACCGCCCAGGCAGCACCCAGGCAGCACCACCAGCGGCCTTGCGCTGCCGAACAGCTGCTTGACCAGATGGGGCACCGCAATGCCCACAAAGGAGATGGGCCCCGCAAAGGCCGTGACACAGGCGGCCAGCAGGCTGGAAAGCAGCACCAGCAGCCGGGAAAAGGCTCTGACATTGATGCCCACGCTCCGGGCGTAGGCCTCCCCCATCTGGTAGGCGGCCATGGGCTTGGAAAGGCAGAACGCTGCCGCCAGAGCGGGCAGCACCACCAGCGCCGCCGCCCGCACATTGCCCCAGGTCATGCCGGAAAAGCTGCCCTGAGACCAGTTGTGGAGGTTGACGATGTTGCTGTCCTGGGCAAAGGCCACCACAAACTCCGTAACGGCCGAACAGATGTAGCCGATCATCACACCGCAGATGACAAGGATGCTCATCCGCTGCACCCGCCGGGAGACCGCCAGCACAAAGGCCATGGAGGCCATGGCCCCCGCAAAGGCGGCTGTGATCAGGGTAAGGGAGCTGGTAAGCAGGCCATGGTTCAGAAAAGCCACCATGACCAGTGCCACGGCCAGCTTGGCCCCGCTGGAAATGCCCATGACAAAGGGGCCCGCAATGGGGTTGGCAAAAAAGGTCTGCAGCAGGTAGCCCGCCGCCGAGAGCGCCGCCCCCAGCAGCACCACCATCACGGCCCGGGGCAGGCGCAGCTGGGTGATGATGCCCACGCTCAAAGCGTCCTGCCCGCGGCCGGTCAGGGCCGCCAGCACTGCCCCCGGTGTCAGGGACACACTGCCCCAGAACAGATTGGCGGCAAACAGCACCGCCAGCAGCAGGGCAAGGATGCCGTAAGAAAGGATCAGGCGCTTTTTGCTGGTCATAGGTTACTCTACTTTCCTCAGAAATTGCAGGTCGGCGGGGTCGTTCTCCGTAAAGACACGGTGCAGGTCGAGCACAAAATCGATCAGCGCCGTACTCTGCTGGAAAAAGCTCTGGGTGGTGCACCAGACACTGCCGCTCTGCACGGCCTTGAACTCGGCCAGCAGGGGGCATTTTGCCACCAGTTCCTCCGTGGTATGCACCACGCCCTCAATGGTGCTGTTGTAAAGGAGCACATCCGCATCCTTTGCACCGGCATAAAAATCCTCCAGCGGCAGGTTCATGGTGGAAAGGTTGTTGCCGTTGTCGGTCAGGTCCGCAAAAACATAATCACCGCCCGCCATCTCGATCATCTGGGCCACATAGTCGCCGCCCTTGCGCACATTGGCAAGGTTGTTGGCTGTGATGGAGAAAAAGGCACAGCGCTTTCCGGTGGGAGCCTGCCCGGCCAGCGGTGCAAGGCGCTCCACCTGCCGGGCGAATTCCTGTTCCGCCAGCTCCTCTTTCCCCAGCAGGATGCCCCAGAACTTGAGCCATTCCAGCCGGGCCAGTGGGCCGCTCTCATAGCTGGAGCGCTCCACCAGCACCGGGATGCCGAACCGTTCCAGCTGCTCCTTGACCTCCGGGGTGTGGTAGATCATGGTGTTCTCGATGGCAAGGCCGCAGTTGGCCGCAAGGATCTTTTCATAGTCCGGGGCGCTGTACTTGCCCGCATAGGCAATGCGCCCGGCCTCCATGGCGGCTCTGGCCTCATCCAGATACCAGCCCTCCGCCCGGGTGCCGGAAAGGGTCACGCTGTCCAGCCCATCCAGCGCAAGGAACAGGTCCATCACCGAGGTGGAGACAAGGTAGATGTTCCGGACGGGCTGACGCAGCACCGTCACACTCTCTGGCAGGCCTTCCACCGCAGCGGCATCCTCCGGGGTCACAAGGAACTGCTCCCCCGATTCGGTCAGGGTCAGCATGGTATAGCCGCCCTCATAGCAGTCGGCAGTAAACTGCGTGGCGTAATCCAGCGGACAGGCATGGTCAAAGACCAGTTCTTCTGTGCTGGCGGGAGCCGTTTCGGAGGCGGCGCAACCCGACAGGGCCAGTACTGTAACAGGCAGAACGCGCAGAAATTGTTGTCTCGTCAGTTTCATCAGTTCAGCGCAAAGGTCAGCGTATATTCGATCTCATGGGGGGTGCTCATGGCTACGGTATCGGCAGTGACAGCCAGCGGGGTGCCCAGTGCAGAAACAGGGATCTCAAAGGTGGAGTTGCCCTCGGTGTTGGTGGGCAGATACTTCTCGCCGTCCACGATCATGTAATCATAATTGGGGCTGCTCCACAGGATGACAGCGGTCATTTTGCCGTCCGCCACGGTCAGGGCGGCAGGGCTTTCCACGGTGGCACGGCCAGAGCCGCCCTCCAGGGTCACATTGACGCTGTATTCACCGTCCGCAGGGGTCTCGGCGGCTTCCTCAGTCTTGGGCTGTGCATTGCGGATGCTCACGGTGTGGTCATACCACTTGCCCTTGGTCCCGAGGAGTGCCAGCTGAAAGTCCTGGTCCACAGCGGCCACGGGGATATCATAGCCATAGACCTCCTCCGAGGTGCCATCAGAGTAGGTGACGGTATCGGTGGTAGGCAGCAGCCAATCTGCCTTGTTGGCCTCGGCATCGGCGGCCATGCCAACATACAGGTTGACGATCTTCTTGGAGGCCAGACTGACGTGGAAGGTCATCTGCCCGTTCTCCACGGTCAGGGTGCCCATGTCATTGCAGGCTTCGTTGGCGTGGAACATGCCGCTGTCGGTGTCGAACTCAGCCGTGTACACGCCGTCCGGCAGGGCAGCTTCGGTGCTTTCGGAAGCGGCGGCAGCGCTCACGGCAGAAGCGGCTTCCGAGCTGGCGGCAGAGGAAGCAGTGGAAGAAGCCCCGCCGCAGCCGGTGAGGACGGCGGCCAGCATCAGAGAAGCAACGGACAGGGAAACAAACTGTTTGCAGTGCATAAACGAAATACCTCAAAAATTCAGAATTTGAAATGGGAGTGTTTCTCCTCATGCGGGGAAGCTCTCCATAAAAAATGCCCGAAAAGATCTCTCCCTTCGGGCATTGGAAATGCGGAATATTAGCCGTTCAGGGAATCAATGGCGGCTTTGGTGTGCTCAATGTAGCGCTGCTGGATGTCCTCGATCTCACCCAGACCGGCGATCTGGCACTCCACGGACGCGAAGTCACCGGAGGCCTGGAACTGGCTCAGCCAGGAATCGTCATCCGCACCGGCCATATCGTTGTTGGCGTGGTCACCGGCAACGACCATCAGGGGGCGCAGGATGACCTTGGTGTAACCGGCGGCCTTGACAGCCTCGATGACGTTCTCGCAGGCGGTCTCCTCGGGCTCACCCTCCACCGTGCCGATGAACACGTTGCTGTAGCCCAGGGTCTGCATGGCGGTCTGCATCTGGCTGTAGCTCACTTTTGCGGTGTGGGAGGTGCCGTGGCCCATAAAGACGAAGGCGACCTTCTCCTCAGCGGCGGCCTCCAGGCTGTCGAAACCGGCATCCTTCACAGCGGCAGCGGTAACGGCCTTAGCAACAGCTTCCTTGTCGGCGTTGATGACCGCAGCGTCGGCACCGACCTCGCCCAGCAGGGGCTCAGCAACGGCGACGCTCTCGAACTTGTCCTTGTATTCGTCGATCATCTCCATCATCTCGTCGTACTCTGCACCGTGCATCAGGTGGGTGGGCTGGACGACCAGGTTCTTCACGCCGTTGGCCACAGCGCGGTCCAGAGCCTGCTGCATGTTGTCGATCTTCTCGCCGTCGCGGGCCTGAACATGGTTGATGATGATCTGTGCGGTGAAGGCGCGGCGGACAGACCAATCAGGATAAGCGGCCTGCAGCGCATCCTCGATGCCCTTGATATCCTTCACACGGCTGTCGTTGAAGGAGGTGCCGAAGGAGACCACCAGCAGCTCATTCTCGCCGATGTCGTCCTGATTGCGGCTGTCGTCCTTGGAAGCATCGCCGGTGTCGCGGCCAAAGTAGTCAGGGTCAGCCTCTTCGCCCTCGACCAGCTCCTTCTGGGCATCGGTCAGGGCATCCCATGCGGCCTTGGCGGCCTCACACTGGGCATCGGTGTCATCGGTGCGCTCCTGCACATAGATGGCATCGATCAGGTCTGCAACGTTCTTTGCGGCCAATTCGTCAGCCTCCTCGCCGGAAACCTCGCTGCTGGCAGCAGATCCTGCCGTGCTGGAAGCAGTGGTGCTGCTTGCGGCACCGCCGCAGCCGGTCAGTACACCGGCGCAGAGGGCCAGAGCGGTCAGAGCGGCCGCTGCTTTGTGGATGGTGCGTTTTCTCATTTTTGTTCGTTCCTTTCCTGTTTTTGAACATGATTTTTGCTGAACAGAAGGTACAGGAAAGAGTGCCCGGCAAAACAAAAGGGGCCTTTCTGCTTGCGGGACGGCAAAGCAAAAAGGCCCTTTTCAGTTTTTTCAGGCTTTTTGGGTACAACCAATTCCTCGTGATCTGGGGCTTGCGCCCCCGTACCAACAGCGGGCAGGTTTCCTGGCTGAAAGCTCAACATCCACCGCCGCCTTCCCGGAACATACGTTCCAGTGACCGGTGCAGCTGCACCCTGGCGGTAAACTCCCTTATCACAGTGACGAGATCGTGCGGGATTTGCACCCGCTTCCCTTTTAACGAGCCTGCCCCCGGCCAGAGCCGCGGGCGGTACGCACCTGCTGTTTTCTATTCAGTTCGCTGTTCAGTATAACATACTCAACGGAGGAATGCAATCACCACTCCGGGGAAACTTCCGGGCTCACAGGCGGTGTTTTTCCCCGATCAGGGCCACCGCCACATCGTTGACATTGGTGCCCGTTGCCCCGGTGATGATCAGGCCATCCACTGCTTTCAGGGCGTGGTAGGAATCGTTGTTCTGCAAAGCAGCGTATCCGCTCCAGCCCCCGGCCTCCAGCGCGGCAAGGGTATCCCCATCCACATAGCCGCCGGCGGCATCGGTGGGGCCGTCTGTGCCATCGCTGCCCACAGAGAACACCGCCGCGTTCAGCCCGGCAATGGCAGGCGCAGCCGCAAGGGCCAGCTCCTGATTTCTTCCGCCAAGCCCTTTTCCGGTCAGGTGAACGATGGTCTCGCCGCCCGCGATGTAGGCCAGCTTTTTCCCCTGCCCTGCCTGGGTGCGGACAATGGAGCCAAGAAAGCTGCCTGCTTCCCGTGCTTCGCAGCAGAGTTGGTCGGTCAGGAGAACCGGTTCATATCCCAGATTCCGGCAGGCACTGGCCGCGGCACGGCAAAGCTCCCGCACGCTGCCGGTGATCCGGGTGGTCACATTGTCCAGCGTTTTGGGCGTTTCCTGCGCCAGCAGGGCCCGGGCCTGTGCTGAGAGTGCCAGATGATACTTTTCGGCAACGGCAAGCGCCTGGGCGCAGGTGGAGGTATCCGGCACCGCTGGGCCGCTGGCGATCATATCCAGCGGATCCCCCAGAATGTCGCTCAGCACGATGCTGAACACCTGCGCAGGGGCACAGCGCTGCGCGAACCGCCCGCCCTTCACACCGGAAAGCCGCTTGCGGATGGTATTCATCTCCACAATGTCGGCCCCGCTGGCCAGCAGCTGGCTCGTGATGTCCTGCAGCTCTGCCCCGGGAACGAGCGGCTGCTCAAACAGCGCACTGCCGCCGCCGGAAAGCAGGAACAGCACCGTATCCCCGGCGGTCAGCCCCTGCACCAGCTCCAGCGCCTTTTGGGTGGCCGCAAAACCGTTTGCATCCGGCACCGGGTGGCCCGCCTCATAGCAGGTCACCCCGGGGATCTCACCTTTCACATGGCCGTACTTGGTCACGACCACACCACCGTCCACCCGGCCCAGCGTTTCAACCGCCGCGTGTGCCATCTGCCAGGCCGCCTTGCCCGCCGCCACCAGAAGCACCCGGCCCTTCCCGGGCCGGAGATCCCGCAGCGCGCGGCGCACCGCCTCATCCGGCAGAACAGCGTTCAGGCTGGAACGAAGGATCACATCCGCATCCCGGCGCAGTGCAGCATTCATAGACTCGCCCTCCTTGCAGCGGTGCCCGCCCCTCCGGGACAGCGCACCAGAAACAGCTGAATAAAAAATCAAGACCGACGATTTCTTTTGAAATCGTCGGTCTTGTTCCAATCCGAGTGGCGAGAATCGAACTCACGGCCTCTTGAACCCCATTCAAGCGCGCTACCAAAACTGCGCTACACCCGGACATCTGATCGAGTTTGTCGCTCACAGCTCAATCAGTATACCCGAAGAATGGTGTTTTGTCAAGCACTATTTTCAAATTTCTTCTTCATTTTCGGCAATGGCCGTTGTGCTGCCCATCGGCTGCGGAAACTCCACCGTAGCCAGCGCCACAGCGAACACGCTCTGCGCACCGGCATCCAGCAGAGCCTGCGCGCAGGCCGAGGCCGTGGCTCCGGTGGTCAGGACATCGTCCACCAGAAGGATGCGCTTTCCCTCCACAGCCTCCGGCCGGGCCACCCGGAAGGCACCCGCCACATTGGCCAGCCGCTCGTCAAGGGAAAGTCCCTCCTGCCGCCGGGTGGAGCGGGCACGGGTCAGCGCGTCCGTGACCACCGGCACGCCCACCGCCCGGGCAAGGGGCTGTGCCATCCGCTCCGGCACATTGTAGCCGCGCTTTTTGCTGGAGGCCGGTACCGGAAGGATGCAGTCGTAACCCCGGTCAAGGCCCGGCACCGGTTCGGGCAGGGGCTCAGAGCCGCACATTCTGATCTCGCTGCCAAAGAGCAGGCGGGCCATCTCCACGCCCAGCTCCACAGCTGCCCAGGGCGCGCCCTGATATTTCGCCCGCAGCACCGCGCGGCGGACAAGGCCGGTGTATCGGTAGGGCGCGGCTGCCCCATCCAGCCGCCCCAGGTAGTGCTCGGAGCCGCGCAGCCGCATGGAGGGTGCACGGCGCAGCTCTGCCAGCCCATCGGCGCAGTCCGGGCAGGCAGGCTGGTTTCCCAGCACCCGATCACAAAAAGGGCAGCGGCGCGGGTAAAGCACCCAGCGCAGCTGCCGCAGTGTGCGGCTCAGGCCGCTGTAATAAAGCATCAGTCGTTCTTGACCGCAATGATGACGCGGACCTTTTTTCCGGCAGCGCAGCCGAAATTATCGTACCAGCCGGTCAGCTGGTAGCCGTCCGCATCCACCTGGGCCAGCTTGGTGGGGTAATACTGGCCCTTGTACCACAGGTAGACCTGCACATTGTCTGCCATCTCGTAGCGTTCATTGCCCGAGAGCACCGAGGCCGCGCCGACCTTGTCGATCTTCAGGGGCATCAGCTGCATCATGGCCTTGACAGAGCCGGTGGTCTCCTGCCGCACGGCAATGCCGCCCGCCAGCACCGGATACTTGATGGCCGTGGTGTAGCTGGCCATCGCGCCGTTGACGTAGCAGACATAGGTCGCCCCGCCGCCGATGTAGTTAAAGATCTGCTTGAAGGGGGTGCCCGTGATCTCCGCGATCTGCTGGAAGCCAATGCTCATCAGGGAGCCGGTGTTGCTGGTCAGCTTCTGCCAGGCCGTGCTCAGGATATCGCCCGAGACGATGCCCCACAGGATCTCGCTGGTGGTGGGCACCAACAGGTTGGACAGGCGGTCTACCGCCGTGGCACCGGTCACAGTGGTGGTGGTATCCGAGGTGGAGCCGGAGCCGCCGGTGCCGCCCGTGGCCGCTCCGGTGGTGGTGCCTGTCGTGGTCGTGGTGCCGGAAGCGGAATCTCCCGCCGCAATGCTGGTGACGAGGCTCTTCAGGTCAGAATAATTCATGGCCAGATTTTTCACATCGTCCAGCACGCCGTAGCTCCACAGGTCGCCGGTCACATCGTTCAGGATGAGCCGGTCGATCTGTCCGGCATCGTTGACGGTATAGTAGCGGACATCGAGGTCACTCAGTGTTACCCCCGATAGGCGGCTGGGACGAACCGTCCCAGCCACACCCTCCGAAGTCGTATCCAGAATCTCTACATCGTCGGCCAGGGCGGCAGCGCCCAGCGCAGTGGCATTGGTATTGATGGTGCCGTTGACACGGCGGTCATCGATGTGTTCCACGCTCTCGCCCTCCGGGGTGACCTTGATCTCTACCAGCCACCCCTGCGGAAAGTTCAGGCTCTTGTCCACGTTCACAGTGCGGGCAATGCCATCGGTGCACATGACGGAGACTTTCTGCAGAACATCCGCGCCGTTCTCTTCCACCAGACTGCGGGTGGCGGTCTGCACGACACCGTAGAACACGCTGTCGGCTTCCTCGCCGGTCACGATCCCGGCAGCCTCATTGTTCATGCCCAGCAGCAAGGTGACGACCTCGCCCACGCCGCCGCCGTTGAGGGAGGACACCTGGGAGGCCACCGAAGAGGAACCCAGCGTATAGCTGGTGCCTGCCACCGTTACACTGGTGGGGGCGCTGGCACTGGGCGAAACTGCCGTGATGCGCCCAGCGGCGCGGCGGGTGTAGACCCACAATGTCTGTAAACTCTCACTGTAATAATACACATCGTATTTGTTCAGCTCCGCAGATTCCGACGCTTTATCGTTGCGGTAGACCATCTTGGGAACAAAGGGCAGCTGGACCGTATCGCCCGCCACAAAGGGGCCCTTCAGGCTCTTGAGCATGACGCTGGAGGTATCCACCTGACCGTTGGAGACCGTGAAGCCCAGGCTGCTGCCGTAGGCACTGCCGCTGGCGGCGTTGGCTGTCAGGGCGTTGTAGAACAGCAGGGCGCACTCCTCGTAGTTGAGCACCTCGCCCTGACTGCGGTCCACCTGATTGCGCAGGCCCAGCTCACTGGCCTTGTTCAGCTGTGCGTTGGGGAAGGAGCCGCTCAGGTCGGTCATCTTATAGCCCATCAGCTTGAGGATGGCCGTGACCGCTTCTTCCAGCGTCACGGCATTGTCGGGCCGGAAAGAACCGTCGGTGTAGCCGTTCATCCAACCGTTCTGCACCGCAATGCGGACATAGGGGGCATAGGGCGAAGTGCCGGGCAGGTCGGTGAACAGGGTGCCCACCGTGCCCTGAGAGCCCACGCTCTCGCGGTAGGTAGAGTAGGACACCAGCATCCGGGCCAGCGCACCGCGGGTGACCACAGCGTTCAGAGCAGCCTGCTGGCTGCTGTCCATCGCGTTCAGCGTGATGGACAGCTGGACCGCCGTGTTGGCGTTGCCCGCTGCCGATGCCGGCAGCACCAGCATCGACACGGCAATGCTTACCGCCAGCAGAAATGCAAGGATTCGCTTTTTCATGGAAAATCCTCCTTAAAATAGTTTCTAATGTATTCCGGGTTGCGGCTCCCAGCATCTGCTTCGTGCAAAGCTTTGCACTTGCATCCTGCTGGCCGCGGCCCCAACAACTCCTCCCTTCATCCGCCACTGGCGGCGGTCGTCGTCGTTGCCTAGTAGGGGAGCCCTTGGCAAAACCGGAGCGTTTTGCGTAAACGAATAAGAGATTCTATCAGAGAAACAGGTGATTATAAGATGGCACTTGATGCCGCGACGCTGGCGCTGACGGCTGGGGAGCTGAAACAGACCCTGACCGATGCGAAGATCGCAAAAATATTTGAACCCACCCGCGATGAACTGGTGCTGACCCTGCGCACCCGCACCGAGACCTATGCGCTGCTGCTCTCGGCACGCAGCGGCTCGGCCCGGGTCTGCCTGACCGAAGAGAGCTTCGAGAACCCCGAGACACCGCCCTCCTTCTGTATGCTGATGCGCAAGCATCTGACCGGCGGCAGGCTGCTGGATGTGCGGATGGAGCCGGGTGACCGCATCGTGTACTTTACCTTCCAGTGTACCAACGAGATGGGTGACCTGGTGCAGAACATCCTCTGCGCCGAGCTGATGGGCCGCTACTCCAATCTGGTGCTGGTGCAGAACGGCAAGATCATCGATGCCCTCAAGCGGGTGGATTTTGAGGACAGCGATGTCCGGCAGCTGCTGCCGGGCCTGCCCTATACCATTCCGCCCAAACCGGCCCGCCCTGACTTTTTGCAGGTGAGCGCCGCGTCTATCGTGGCGGCAGCCTGTGAGCGGGACCTGCCTGTGGCCGATGCCCTGAACAAGACCGTGGCCGGTGTCGGCCCGGTGGTCTGCCGGGAAGCCGCCTGGCGCGCCTTCGACGGGGAACACCTGCTGGCCAACGAGCTGGACGATGCGCAGAAGCGGAAGCTGATGGCCGACATCGACGAGCTGAAGGAGCTCCACCACAACGGCGGCTGTCCCTGCAGCGTGACTGCCCCGGACGGCAAGCCGGTGGAGTTCACCTTCTTCCGGCCCCAGCAGTACGGCGATACCTATATTATAAAAGAGTGGCCGTCCTTCAACGCCCTGCTCGAGGGCTACTATGCCGAGAAGGACCGCGCCGAGCGCCTGCGCACCAAGAGCAAGGAGCTGCACAAGGCCGTGCACAACATGTACGAGCGTGCGGTCCGTAAGCAGGCAGCACGGCAGGAGGAGCTGGCCGCCAGCGGCAAGAGCGAGAAGCTGCGGCTCTACGGGGAGCTGCTCTCGGCCAACCTCTATTTGGCCCAGAAGGGAATGAAGAGCATCACCGTGCCCAACTGGTACGATGAGGGCAAGGAAGTGACCATCCCGTTGGACCTGCGGTTCAGCCCCAGCCAGAACGCCCAGAACTTCTTCAAGAACTACAAGAAGAAGCAGACCGCCGCCCGGATGCTGGTAGACCTGCTGGCAGAGGGGGAAAAGGAGATCGCTTATCTGGAAACGGTGCTCTACGAAGTGGAGACCGCCGCCGGAGAGGCGGCACTGAACGAGATCCGGGCAGAGCTCAAGAGTCAGGGCTACCTGAAATACTACAAGCAGCGCGACAAGCGCCAGAAGCCTGCCGACTTTCTGCGCTTTACCTCCAGCGACGGCTTTGAAATTCTTGTGGGCCGCAACAACGCCCAGAACGACAAGCTGACCCTCCACACCGCCCGGGGCAAGGACCTTTGGTTCCATGTCCAGAAGGCTCCCGGCAGCCATGTGGTCGTGATGAGCCGGGGCGAGGATATCCCGGACACCACCCGGCAGGAGGCCGCCGAGCTGGCCGTGATCTATTCCAGCGCCTACAAGGCCGGGACCGGTGCCAAGGTGGCGGTAGACACCACCGAGGTGAAGAACATCTGGAAAGCCAACGGTGCAAAACCCGGCATGGTTCTGTATGAGGTGTACACCACCGTCTACATCACTCCCCGGGATGGGCTGGAAGAACAGCTGAAACAGAAAAAGTGAAGATCGTCCCTCTCCGTCAAAGCCTGTGGGCCCTGACGGAGAGGGTCTTTTTGTATAAAGCGCCCCATTCCGGTGCATCCTGAGAGACGGGGGAGTTTTCCACGCAAAAACGTGGAACGCGGTATGCAAAATGCACAAAAAATGCGCCAAAAGACCGTGCGGAGAAAATAAAAAAGAAAAATACGATTTTTTTGAAAAAACACTTGCCAAATGCACGCAGATGTGATAAAATATCTCTCGGCTGCAAAGGGCTTGTGCGATACAAGTCGTGCAGGCCAGCGATA
>ERZ1027225.759-NODE-759-length-13584-cov-5.675068_pt1 | contig 13584 bp, 9 predicted proteins | sample MGYA00519479_ERZ1027225 | MGnify/ENA primary metagenome ERZ1027225 (study PRJEB26926, sample SAMN06164471) | human gut metagenome | biome: ENVO:00009003; feature: ENVO:2100002; material: ENVO:00002003 | host: Homo sapiens | place: USA | collected 2012 ... | reverse complement strand
TAACTAACATCACTTTTCTTTCTTCTTTTTTCTGCAATCATATTTCCATCAAAGTGCCATTTTACGCCATTCCTGCAATAAAAAAAGGCCTTTCCGGATAGACCATGATTGTTCCTGTCCATCCAGAAAGACCTGAAAATTAAAATGTTATATTTTGTAGAAATTATCCATTAAATTTCTGCAAACATTTAAATAAAATCATGGGTTTCGTTTTCCACAAACTCCCCATCTAAGAAAGCAAGATCATCCCCGGCTTCCTGTACTTCTACTTCCTCGTCAGAATATTCTATCTGCCCACCTTTCTCTTCCTGCCTTTCACACCATACGACCAGACGTTTGGAGGCATCTGTTCCACAGGTAGAAAGCAGAAGCGTCGGAACTTCTTCCTGCGTTCCAAGTAAAAAAGCATCTCCATCTGCCGGTGTATACTCGCATTTTACGATCACAAAGATCCATACCCCTTCATCCGGAAGATACAGATAGAGGATATGGTGTTCTTTTAAAAATTCATCGTCAAGGATATTTCGAAGTCCGCGGAACATGCTGCCATCTTTCATATTGTGGCCATAAATGATGTTCTTGTCATCAGAAAAATCGGCACTGTTATCGGAATCCAGAAAAATAGCCCCTGCCACATGTTCTGCCTTTTTAAAAGTATGTGTCAGATAATAGGAGTCATCGTTTCCCTGGACCACCGGGTAATCAATGCTGGTATCCGGGATCCGGATCCACGCAACGATATCCGGATTGATCTTTTTTAATGCCTTAAAATCGACCACTGTCTGTTTTCCATCACTTCCGTCCGTTCCTTCTGTATGGTCATCCTCATCTGTTTCCCTGACGTATGTGCGGAGATCTTCATATTCCTGCACACCCTCCCGGTACATAAAGTAAATGCCAAAGCCGGTACATACACAAAAACTGAGTACCATCAGGCAGACTGCCACGATCATGATTTCTTTTATGTGTCTCATACAAACCTCCGATTATTCTTCCTGGAAAAAGGGCTGCCGGTAAATCGAGCAGCCCTGAACCGTATTCCTTAATTTCCTTTTTTCTTCTTATACCAGATCACGCCGCCAATGCCGCAGGCAGAAAGGACTGCCAGAAGGATCGGAAGCCAGATGTTGGTGCTGTCCCCTGTTTTCGGGCTGTTTCCTGTCGGTGTGTTGCCGGAAGGGGATTTGGTGTTTTTGATCTCTTTTACGATCTCGATCACCTTGGTTTTTCCGTCTTTGTATTCAAAGCGGATCTCTTCTTTTTTGCTGCTTAATTCATAACCATTTGGTGCTTTGGTCTCTACCAGGATATATTCCACGGTTTTCTCTACTTTTCCATTTTTATAAGTAGCAATCGGAATCTTGCCGCTTGTCGCTGTTCCGGTCTTATCCGTTACCAGTTTTTCTACGACTTTTCCGCTTTCCTTTTCACGCAGTTCAAATTCTGCTCCTGAAAGGGCTGCCTTACTGGTGGAATCGGTCTTTTTGATGACCAGTTTTCCATACGGATGTGCGTCCTTCATTTTGACTTTCTGGACTTTTCCAGTATCTTTTACCGTAAATTTCACATCTTCCGCAATGAGGTATCCATCCGGGGCCTGCTCTTCACGAAGGGTATATTCGCCTACCGGAAGTTTTTCGACCATATGCGGTTTATCCGTGGACGTCCAGCTTTCAACTTTCTTTCCATCTTTATCCAGGATGATCAGTTTTGCTCCCGGTACCTCACTGGAATCCGTAATGTCTTTCTTGCTGATTTCCACTTTGGTCACATCATCAAGCATCTGGTGTTTCTGTACCTCTTTGGTGTTCTCAACCGTAAATTCAATGCTTTCCGCAGTTACATAACCATCTGCCGGCTTTGTCTCTGTCATCTTGTATTTCTTTCCTACGATAAGCCCCTTGATGATATGTGCTTCCTCTTTGGATACCCATTCGTCAACTGTATTTCCATCCTCATCTGTTACCTTTAAGGATGCTCCCGGAAGTTCTTTTTTGTCCGTCAGGTCTGCTTTGGAAAGTTCTACTGTAGTCTGTTCATCTTCAAAGGTGAACGCATACTCTGCGACACTGGTTCCACTGCCCTGGTACTCAAAGGTGAATTCCTGCGGTTCCTGGTCTGTCACATAGCCATCCGGAGCAGCAAGTTCCTTAATGTAGTACCTGCTATCAACCGGGAGGTCCGCAACAAAGCGGATCTTTCCATCCTCATCTGTGGTCTTCAGTTCGATCAGGGTGTCTTTCGCAAGGAGTACTTTCCCTTTTGAAGATACGATGTCGTCTGCTGCATAGAGGCCAAAGATTGCCCCGGAAAGTACTTTGTCACTGTCCTTTTCTTTTTTCAGGACTTCCACCTGTATCCTCTGGCGCGCATTCTGCCAGTCGGCACTATAAGTAACCAGAGGTGTATCCTGGTCACGGTATGTAAGATCCACATATCTTGGTTCATTATCCAGAACATAACCATGTGCGGTCTCTTTTTCCACGATGTAATAACGGCCAAGCGGGAGGTTATCCATCTGGGCGATGCCATTTCCATCTGTTGTAATGGAGCCAACCAGTTCATCTGCCGCATAATAATCTGCACTTACCCCGTCTGCTGCACGGATGGCTTCTGCCGCGTAAACATTGAAGGTTACATCAGTCAGGTTTCCGGTCACATAGTTGAACAGGTGCTCGATCATGCCTTTTGCATTGTCAAGAAGGGATACGCTGTCTAAGAATTCCCCTTTCTTGTTTACCAGAAGTCTTGCTACCGGGACTTCATCTTCCATTTTGACTTTCTGTACTTCTGCAGTATCAGAGATCGTAAACTCTACGTCTGTTGCACGTAAGTAGCCATATGGTGCAAGCTCTTCACGCAGAATGTAAGTTTTTCCAACCTGAAGTCGCTTGATTACATGTGGGGAATCCTTTACGGATGTCCAGGAATCGATCACGTTACCGTCCTTATCCAGTACACTCATGGAAGCCCCGTCAAGTTCTGTTCCGGTCGTGATATCTGCTTTTGTTACTTCTACCGTTGTCGGCCGGTTTTTCTTCACGGATTTTAATTTGATCGTTTTTACGTCCTGGCCCTGGTATGTGGCATCAAATTCCAGGATCTCATCGGAAGATACATAACCCGCCGGCGCCTGCAGTTCTTTCACATAGTATCTGCCAAGCGGAAGATCCAGCGTAAACGCTGCCTTACCTTTTTCGTTGCTTGTGATCTCCTGAAGCAGTGTATCTGCTTTTACGATCACCTTGTCGCCGGAAGAAATTGCTTCTTTATTGTATAATCCAAAGGTTGCACCTTTTAAAGCCTTTCCGGTCTCGGCATCCTGTTTTTCCACACTCAGCTCTACTTTCTGGCGTTCATTGGAAAATTCCAGTTTTTCTTCGATCTCCGGTGTGTTCTGATCCTTATAGATAAAGGATACTTCCTGACTGTCTGGATTTAAGACAAATCCGGCCGGTGCTTTTGTTTCCTTCACACGGTATTTTCCAAGCGGAAGGTCTTTGATAACAGCTTCCCCATTTTTATTAGTGGTCACTGTTTTTACCAGGGTATCCTTTGCATAGATCACGTGACGGTTTCCCTGCTCGTCCACCTGATGATCCGGTGTGAAAATATCTTCTGCTGCGTAGATTTCAAATTCTGCCCCTTCCAGGGAAGCTTCTTCGTATACAAAATCCTTTTTAAAGGATTTTAAGGTTTCACCGGATTTATGGATCACCAGTTTGCCCTTGACCGGATGGTTTTCATAGGTCACGGTAATGATGGCATCCCCGCTGACGGAGTCCATCTGATAAGCTGTATTCTTATCAACTTTGATCTCCACATACTGGGTATTCTGGGTGTAGCCATCAGGCGCGCTCACTTCCTCGATTCTGTAATTTCCGCATTTTAAGGATTCCGGAAGGATCAGGTAGCCATTTTCGTCCGTAAAATAGGATTTATGGACAACCGTATTTGGATAGGTCGTTACCTGTTCCACATACTTTTTCGCATCCAGGTCATACACTTTGAATTCTGTATTGGCAAGGAGGACCGGCTGTTTGGTCTCATCATCCTGTTTCACGATCTTAAGCTTTGCTTTGAACTCATCGTCCAAAAGGACTCTCCATACCTGCGGTGTGCTGCTGTTCTCGGTTACGGTTACGATAAAATCATCTACCGGCATGAAATTATGCGGTGTTGTGGTCTCACGGACAATGTATCGTCCATAAGGAATCGGGATGCTGCACGCATAGCCGCGTTCATCGGTAAACATTTCTGTTTTTCCGTCTTCCGTAAGAACGATCGGGGTCGCATTTGTAAAGTCATAGCTTCCATCGTCCTTTACAGTCAGGCTGCTGATCAGATAAGCAGAGAATCCAGCACCTTTTAAAAGATCCGCATCGGTCTTATCATTATCCGCTGCTTTGATCAACTGGAATGGCTGTTTGATCACGTCTTCTTTGGAAACAGTATTTCGTTTTACCGTCTCTACCTGGTCTCCCTCGTAGTTACAGTTTACATCATGCTCCTCTTCGTCCAGAAGATAACCTACTGGAGGCGTGATCTCCTTCAAATAATACTTTCCAAGATACAGGTTGCTTACGCTAGCTTTTCCTTCTTTATCGGTCGTCAGGGTAGCTACCTGCTCGTCCTTTTTATAAAGGACTCCGCTCCTGCCATCCGGATGGTTAATGTCTTCCCTTGCATAGAGCCCGTAAATGGCTCCTTCAAATACGGCATCTCCCTGTGCGCTGTTTCTCTCGCTGTCTTCTTTTACCAGGTCGATCGTTGCATTTACACGCTTATTTGTAAAGGTATGGCTAAAGTTTACCTTTTCTTCCTTATCATTGGTAAACTTAAAAGTGAAGGTGTAAGTATCCTCACTGTTTCTAAGGTAAAGTTCCGGTGCCTGGATCTCCCGGATGCTGTAGCTGTAATTGATCGGAAGTTCCGCTTTATAAGAAGCTTTTCCATCGGCTCCGGTCGTTGCTTTTTCAATCAGTGTTCCTTTGGGAACAACGGTCTTACCATCAACTTTGATATCTTCTGCTGCATACAGCCCGTAAATACCTCCGGAAAGCGGATTTTTGGTCTCTTCATCCTGTTTTTCCACACGGACTGCTGCCTTCTGGCGTTCATTTAAAAATGTTGCACTGCCAGTCTGCACTTCTACGGTCTGGCCTGCATACACAAGCTCAACAGTCTTGGACTCTCCTTTGCATACATAATTATCCGGAGCCTTCGTCTCGGTTACTGTGTAGGTGCCAAGATAGAGATCCTTTAACGTAACGCTTCCGTCATCCCCGGTAACCAGATTATCCTTGACAAGTGCACCTTTTTTATAGATGAGGATGCCATCTGCCGCCTTGATATCTGCGCCTGCATAAACACTGTAAACGGCTCCTTTCAATTTTCGTTTTTCGTAGGCAAAGGTCACACCATCTTCCGTGACGGTCGCTCCGGTAAGCACTTCTCCTTCTTTATAAATGGTGAGTGCACCTTTTTGCTCTTTATCCGTTAAGTTCTTGGAAGCGGTCTTCCCTACGATCAGTTTTACCCCATAGGCTTTCGTATCCAGCACATATCCGGACGGGCCTGAGATCTCATGAAGGTAAACGGTATCCTGTGTTTTGGTGATCTTTACTTCGGATTCCCCTTTTGCATTTGTTGCCGGCATTTTTTTGATAAGTTTCGTGCAGGCTTCATCTGCATAGATGCCGTAAACGGCACCTGCAAGGAGCGCGTTGCTTCCCTTATCTTTTTTGATGATCTTGACCGTTGCTTCATCCGGCCAGTCTACCTCCAGGTTCAGCTCCAGTGTATCTGTATAATATCCAAAGCCGATATCCTGGCTGTTCGCCAGCTTTAAGAGCATGGCATGGAAATTAAGCGGATAGTTGGATGTGATCGCATATTTTCCTTTCAGGCTTCCAATATTCTGGGTGGTTGCTTCCAGATGGAATTTTTCACCGCCCTTTACGCTCACATTTTCGGTCCCGGTTTTTCCTGTCGTCTCATTTACAAGGGAGACCCCGTTTTCCAGATGGATCGTGATCACAAAAGCTGCGTTTGCCTTCCATGTGAAGGTCGGGCTCTGGTTTCCATTTGCAGAAGCACTGAGCCCAGGTGTCAGCTCCATGGTCGTTGGATCCGGCATCTTTGCAAGGGCTGCCTTGATCTCTTTTAACATGTTTTTGGCAGTTGTCGAAAGGGATCCGCCAAATCCGGATTCCCCGTCATATAAATAATCGACCAGATAATGCTGCATTGCACGGGTCTCAGAGGAACAGCCGTATTTTTCCATGATGGATTTGATATTATAGCCGTTGAATGTGCCGCCCCATCCGGGACCGCCATATCCGTAAAACATGGCCTTCCTTAAATAACGGTCATCGCCGCCTTCATCCAGTTCGACCATATTTTTATAAGTCGTTCCACTTGGCGGAGACTGTTTACTGTGCTGCATGCAGTATGCATAGACGGTATAAGTCTTTCCGCCTGTTTTGTAACGGATATACTTATAGGAATCATTTCCGCCCTGTCCCATAACAGAATCAAAAGGATGCAGTTTTCCATCTGAATAATAGTAATAGGTATTAGCTTCAATGTCTGTTGAATCATCCCACAAGTCTCCATCGGAAGCTGCCACGGTACTAATACCGCCCTCAGCCTGGTCATATAGTACACTTAATGCAACATCATCCTCCGGCATTTCAAAACTGAAGGAATTTGTTCCCTCATCGTAGCTTACTTCTGCATACAGAAGATCTTCGGTATTCTCTGTCTGGTTTGCTTCGACAAGACTTGTTCCCACTGCGATCAGGCTTCCCTGCGGGATATCACCGGAAAAGTTGACCGTCTCCCCCGTCTGATAACGTCCGTCCTCGTGGTCCAGTTCAATATTGAATTCATTTCCCTGTACGATGTCAACCTGATGGCTTCCATCCTCTGGTTCCTCATCGGAAAATTCTTCTGCTTCCTCTTCTTCTGGCTCCTCCGTTTCTTCCGGCTCTTCCAGAGTTTCTGGGGCATCTTCCGGGCTTATAGTCGGGAGGACGGGGTCTGCCTCCGGTTCGTCATCGCCGCTTTCCTGTTCCTGGCCGCCATTGGATCCGTCTGTTTCTGCTTCCCTTGGTGTCACAGTAATGTTTCTGGCAACCAGATAGGCTTCCCCGGATGCGGGCGTAACAAGATATACGCATTTATAGGTCCCCGCATGGTTATAATCAAATACAGTCCCGTCTTCCATTGCTGCTTTTTTCAGTTCCACATGGTCTCCTTCAGAGAGTTTCAGTCCTGTAAAATCATTCTGGATATCAAAGGCTTCCCCTTCGGTAACCATAAGCGCAAGTTCCGGATCAGCAACGGTTTCCTCGATCAGTTCCTCCTCGCTTTTCTCCGTCTGCGTTTCTGTCTGTACCTCGATCTGCGTCTCGCTCTGTGCAGAAACGCCTCCCACCTCAGCGGCGGATACTGCAGAAGCTCCCGTCTGCAAGAGCGTAGTGCAGCACAGAGCAAAAGCCATCGCACCCGCCATCCATCTTTTCTTCCAGTTTTTTTCCAAGTGCACGTTCTCCTTTCATGATTGCTTTTTTCCCGGCAGTTTTCTTTTGGTCCGTCTCTTATCTGCATCGCTTTCTCCTTTCTTCCGGCTTTTTCAGCCAGATAAAAAGGAAACTGAAAAAAATTCCAGTTTCCCTTTTATCTGACCAAACATTTTATGCCGTCTTCCTGTGTTCTTTTTCCTCTTTTTGAAGGATCCAGTCATCCACGCCTTTGTAGTGTTCCATCCAGGTACCGGATGCATCGGTATCCCAGGTAACTCTTTTGCAGGACACATTCAGTTCCTCACAGATCTCATATAGTTTTATACAGCCTTTTCGGATCATGTCCCGCTTTCTGCGCTTTTTGGGGCATTCTCCATGATACAGATAAATTCCATGTTCACATTGCCGGCACGCACTTTTTTCATCGTGCTTACAGGACAATTCCATCATTTTATCCATGTCGTAACATTCGTAAACTCTTTTTAACCCCTGCTCTTTCAGTTTTCGCAAGACAGTTTCCAGTCCTTTATGATTGGAAACTCCAGGGACTCCGATATAAGGATTTCCTGTACACATCCATGCGATCTCTGCCTTTAAGATCCCTTCCGTTACGTAAACCGTGCCATCCTTTATTTTCCCAAACATTCCTGCCGGGCTGCCGCTTGATGTGCCTCTTTCTAAGTCGCTGCTGGTAAACCAGAGGTACTTCCGTTCTTTTAAAGGAACATCCAGCCGGATCTGGAATCCTATGATCCGTTCCTTCCCATCCCGGACTGGGCAAAGATACCCGTTATTCTTCCTATAAAAAGCAGCTTCCCAGTCACCATCCCGATTGATGAAAAATCCAGGAACTCCATCCAGGCGAAATCCCTTTTTTAAGAGCTTTCTGGCAATGGTCACGGAATTCTCATCATCCGTACTTAAAAAACCTCGTTCTTCCATCTGTCTGACCTCATTTAATGTCAACCCACGCAGGAGAAGGTTCCTCCGGTGTGTTTCCTTAAGCTTAAGAAAAGTGAGCATTTCCTTATATACATGATCCCGGTAATCCCATTCCTCTTCCGTAAGGGAAATGCGTTTCTTTTTAGGAACGATAGAAGCGAACCCATTTCGTGTCGTGGACTGCTGCCTTTTATCCGTTCCAGAAAAAGAAAGTGCCTGCTTTATCTCCCGGTAGGCTTCTTTATACCGGTTTCTCCCGTAAATGCAGGATAGTTCCGCATACAGTGTCAGCATGTTTCCGGATGCTCCGCAATGATAGCAATGGTAAACATTTTTCAGTTCTCCATTTTTGCGGATGCAAAAACTGCATTTTCCTCTTAAATCCCCGCAAAAAGGACATTCCACCGGAAATTCGTCCTGGTAAGAATCACTTAGTCTTCGGATTGACAAAAGATCTGCTACTTCTGCGATCGTAAACGATTCTCTGGCATACATGCCTTCCTCCTTTTCATAAAAGATGGCCCCGTTCCCGGAGCCACCTCAAACTGTTTCTCTGTTTTCAGGCTGCTTTTTGCATTTCCTTTTCATGATCCAAAAGAATCTTCGCAGCTTTCTGTATTTCCTGATTCTGGCCTTTGTAACGCTGTACCAGCCATTTGATCGTCTGGTAACCTCTGGCATCCTGCATCATTTCCCCAAGAGGGGTTCCGGCATAGACACCAAAATTGCAGATAACCTTTTCTGCCCATTTCACTTCATCCTCTGCATCCTCTTCGTGAGCCATATCCTCCAACACTTCCTCTGCAGTCTCTTCTGGTGTTTCTTCCTCTTCTTCTGCATCAAAAGAAATCTCTTCCTCTTCATCAAATGGAACTTCATCCGTTTCTTCTACTGCACGGAAACCGTCTGCATCCGTCTCGGCAGTAATTTCCTCATCTACGGAGATTTCCTCGGTCTGAACCGGATCTTCCGCTTTGGTTTCTTCATCGGAAAATTCTTCCAGTCCGCTTTCATTTTCTTCCATTCCAAAAGTCATCTGTCCAGGAAGTTTTTCTTCTGTATCCGTCACTGCATATTCCACTTTTACAGTACCTTCTGATATGGCATTTCCATCACGCAGTTTTTTACGGTCCGTTTTCTTTTCCCTGACCGGTTCCGTTTGCTCCTGCTTTGCTGCGGTTTCTTTTCTTTCTGTCTTTTCCTGTTTCTTTTTCGGCTTTTCCGGTTTTACGGAAGCTTCCTGCTTCGGCATTTCTTCTTTTTCCGTCCCACGCATGTCCGGATCGTCTATTCCAGATGCCTGCATGATGTTGAATTTATTTAAGAAATAATACTTCAGGCCATACGTCCATGCCGCACCTTTTGCTTTATCCGGTGCTTCATTGGTTCCAATGACATGCAAAAAGCTCCGTACCTTGTCTCCCGGACGGTCTGCATTGGTCCAGCACAGCTCCAGATCAGCCTCATATCTCCAGAGTGCTCCCATTTCCTTTAAAAACACGGAATTGCCCTGTTCGTCCATCTGTGTCGGTCTTTCACTTAAGATGTCAAAATCAACCCCGTATTTATTAAGGGCCGGTGTCAGGCATTCATAAATATCATCCAGTTTTACAAAATCATAAGTAACGTCCTCACTGTACCGCTTGCGGATCAGCTTCGGCACCTTTCTTCTGATCTTGATCATCTTCTGGTTCAGATTCATGTAATTGTATTTACCCATATTATTCGTTTCCTCCTGATTTTTTCATTTTTTATACTAAGCAGAACGCGGAAGGCTTGCCTCCGGCCCTGTCCCAGTCTTTTTTAACATTTCTTCCATTTCCTCCCGGATACATCCGATACAGATCTTCTTTTTTGAAATCTCCGGAAGTTTTTCAAGCAGCCACTTCTGGGCGAAAAGCTCTGCTGTCCGCTGTGGGTTGATTAAATATTCCAGAAACATCCAGTCAGAAAATTCCCACTTCATATCCGCAAAATGAAACTGCGGCTGATAGATCAGATTCTCCGGCCGCTTTCCTTTTTTAATAAAACGGTCTGCATTTAGCTGGATATAAACCCTGCTGATTTCCGGGATCATCTGTGCAGCTGCATACCCGCCTTTTAACAAAAGTTCATCCCATTGTTCCCGGATAAGTTTCTTTCCAATGCGGCTTATCTGTGTTTCCAGTTTCGGGATCAGATCCTCACGCACAGGAAAGCCAAAATCATCCGGTATCCCGATCGGTTTCAGAAAAAGATCTTCTGCTTCATAAAGGGAATACTCCGGCATGTGGATCACGGCACACCAGTTCCGGTCTGTTTTTCTGTTTTCCTTTAAACAGTCAAAGAAAAAGAAACAGTTTCCATATCTTGCCTTTATAAACAGCTGTCCGGAAAATTCTTTTACTTCACAATCCGGCGATTTCAGCCATGCGATCAGTTTTTCTGCCTCCCTGCTCTCTTTTAACCAGTCCGGAAGTTTTCTATCCATCACATACCTCCGTAATTTAGATATATGGCAGGGAATACCTGGAATACACCATCTTTGCCTGTTTTAAAAATGCAGAGCCTTTTTCTGCTTTTGCAAACCATTCCACAAAAAACCGTGTCAGGTTCTGCTGCAGTGTCCGGTGGGTATCAAGGGCATAATCCACAAATTCCCCATATCCGTCCATACTTCCTGCAAGCAGGTAGCAGGTAAACATTTTTGCCATCTGTTCTTCGTCTGACTGATCGATCTCCATTTCCTCTGCGCCGTCATACACCAGGCGCACCCTCTCTGGCTGTTCCTTTACATGCAGGCACAGATCATCGGCCATCAGTTTCGATGCTTCGTTTCGAAGATCGTAATACCCAACTTCCGAAAGACCTTTTAGCCAGGCAAACCCAAGATAAGTGTAATTGTCTTTTATTTCCTGCTGCTCTTTTGCCATGGACTCCATAAATTTTTTGTGTCCGGTGGGATGGCAGTTCAAGTATTCATCTACCAGCAGCCTTGCCACATCTTTTCCATTCGTAACCTTCATGTTTTCCTCCCATCAAAAAAAGACAGTCCATGCTGTCTCCATTCTTTTAAATCCTGTTAGTATTTTACAGTGCCAGGAATATCATATTCATGCCAGCGTTTTGACACACAGCCGGCAATTTTTTCTTCCAGAGCTAAAAGTCCTCTCTCATTCGTCTTTTCCTGCCTTGCAATGGTAATGGATTCACAGATCCCGCAGTAGATCTCGTATGCGCTGCATGGCTCATTCCCAGTAGTAGCCTTAAACTGCTCTACGGTTTCTGCAAGCAGTTTTTTTCCAAATCCCGCCTGCTTCATGATCCCTGCCATGGCATTTGCCGGATGCTCGATCCAGATATCACACAGCCGCATGACCCCTTTTAAGACGTCCCGGTAGTAATCGAAGATCGACTCTATGTTTTCCGTGAAATCTTCCATTCCTTTACAGTTTTTGTGCGTAACCTTCAGGGCATTGCCAAGGATCACATTTCTTGTCGGCTCCTGCAGGGAATAAAAAATATTCGCTCCGGACACACCAACGTCTGACGTAGTGATCCGTACAACTGCTTTTATGTCCTTATCGGTCTTTCTTCCATAATTCTGCATCAGTTCCTTATAAACATCTGTAAGTTTCGTATCTTCCAGCTGCCAGGACGCCGTAACAGAATAATGATCTGCATAGCCGTTTAAAAACGTTGCCTTCTCATAGTCCCCATGGATATATGCCGAGGTAACCATGTACATATCCGGCATGGATATGATGGCATAATCTTTTTCATCACCAGACAGGACTGCCCTTATTTTTCCTTCACAGAAACGGATCAGTGCTCTTCCTCTTGCAACCTTCAGGCATTTATTCAAGATCTCTGCCAGTGTTTTCTTATCGACATCTGCCAGGGCTTTGCCATCAATCCTGGCCCGTCCTTTCAACGATTTGATTGCTGAATTTCCTATATAACAGATCCTCTCGGGCAGGATAAGAACCAGCCTGGAATGAGATAAGGTATCTTTTTCCAGTGCTTCCAGGGAAATGCCCGGAACCTCTGTACAGGTTTCCTCTCCTGCAGCTGCCACCTTTAATTTCTTACTGGTGATCCGAATCCATTCTGCCCGGCTGTCTATCTCTTCCAGATACTCGCACAGTTCCTTTTCTGTCCGGAACTCCTTATAAAAGTCATCTTTATAATACATAATGTCCGCCTTTCCACGCTAGCTGAAAATCCGGACTTCAACAGCCTGTATCTTTCCATCTTCGATGCAAAATACATAGCCGTCTTCTGCCATCTCCATAAGCATTCCAATTTCCAGTGCATTTGCGTTTTCCCATTTAATTGTCTCCATAATCGACCCTCCTGATTTTACAATGTGTTTTCTTTTTTTGATGTTCTTAAGGTATTTCTTTTTGCAGTTTTCTTAACTGACAGTTTCATTCGTGCTCCTCCTTTCTGCTTTTTATGCAATAAAAAAAGACACAAAAAGAATCTTCTTTCCTTCTTGCATCTTCCTTATATTTTGCATATCCATTTTTTCTCATTAAGGGCAAGACCGCCCCAAAGTGTTTCTTCCGGAATGTCCGGAACTAAAGAATAACCACAGTCTTTTATAGACTGTTAAATTATTTTTCATTTAAAGACTAACACAACATTTTGGGGTTGTCAATTAATTTTAACTATATATTGTGTTATTGTGTGAGTTATCTTTATTATTCTGCTACATATTGTGACAGGCGGCATGATACCGCCTGTCTTTTCATCCGTCTGCATAAGTGCATGTATCTGAGGGGAATAGGTAATCTGTACATGCACTATGGAAACGTCTTACTCGGCGTTTGGATCCGCCGGGGAAATATTTTTGGCAAGGCTTCGCCCGTTGGCATCCGTCCCTGCTTCAAAAAGGACCGGCTGGCTACCGCTTAATTTCCGGTATCCATCCATCTGGATCTCCGAAAAGTGGGCGAAATAATCAATCCCATCTTCACCGGTGATAAAACCGTATCCTTTCTGTGCGCTGAACCATTTCACGGTTCCCTGTAGTGTTTCTGACATATACTTCTCTCCTTTGCTGTATTTCCCGCAATAGTCTTTTGCGGAAACAGGGCAGCATGGAATCGAACCATGCCTGGTGCTCCCC
>ERZ1027225.758-NODE-758-length-13601-cov-8.987967_pt1 | contig 13601 bp, 9 predicted proteins | sample MGYA00519479_ERZ1027225 | MGnify/ENA primary metagenome ERZ1027225 (study PRJEB26926, sample SAMN06164471) | human gut metagenome | biome: ENVO:00009003; feature: ENVO:2100002; material: ENVO:00002003 | host: Homo sapiens | place: USA | collected 2012 ... | reverse complement strand
AAACGGAAAAAAGCTAGCCGCTTCGCTAAACGCTTTTTTCTCGTTTCTCCGATTTTGAATGATACGGACGGGAAAGTTGTAATTTCATTGATGAACTATCTTCTTACTTTAGCATACGACGGCACGAACTACTGCGGGTTTCAGGTGCAGCCCAACGGGCGGAGCGTAGCTGCTGCGTTTCAGGACGCCCTGGAGGCGGTGCTGGGCTGTCGGCCCGACATCAAGGGCTGCAGCCGCACCGACGCCGGCGTCCACGCGCTGGGCTTCATGCTCAACTTCCACGCCGACACCCGCATCCCGGCGGCAAAGCTGCCGCTGGCGCTGAACCAGCACCTGCCCCCGGACATCCGGGCGCTGGAAGCGCGGGTGGTGCCGGACGATTTCCACGCCCGCTATGCGGCCCACACCAAGACCTATCTCTACCGCATCCACAACAGCCCGATTGACTCGCCCTTTGCAGCGCGGTATTATACCAAAGTGCCGGGGCGGCTGGACGCGGACAAGATGCAGCAGGCGGCGCAGTATTTTGTGGGAAAGCACGATTTCCTCGCCCTCTGCGCCTCGGGCAGCTCGGCTGCGGCTCACGGCGACACCGTGCGCACCATCACGGCCTGTGACGTTCAGCGCCGGGGCGACGACATCGACATCACGGTGACGGCGGACGGCTACCTCTACAACATGGTGCGCATCCTTGCAGGAACCCTCTGTGAGGCCGGCGCGGGGCGTCTTGCGCCTGAGGCCGTGCCGGGCATCCTCGCCAGCCGCGACCGCAAAAACGCTGGGCCGACGCTGGCGGCGAAAGGGCTTTTCCTCAAGAGCGTGGACTACGACACGCCCATAGAATAACGCAAACATGACCGATGCTCCCGGAGGGGAAACGCCCCTTTGGGAGCACTGTCATTGCACGAAGGGACAGGAGAGTATGAGAAAAAGACAGCGCGGCACCCGGCCTGTGTCGGACGAGCCGCTTTCGGCGGGACGGGTCGAATACCTCGAGCAGGCCCGCGAGCGGGTGCGGAACCGGCGCATCCGCCGCACGGCACTCATCGTCGTGGCGCTGACACTGGTGGTGCTGTTCACCACCGGCATCGTGGGCAGCTCTGTTGCCATGGCCAAGGACTGGGCCGACACCGCCCGCATCCTGCTCTTCCCCGGCACGGGCTGGCCCCAGCAGACCGGCGTTATGGAGGTGAAACAGCTTGCCTCCATGAACAGCAGCTTTGTGGAGCTGGGCGAGGAAGGGTGCGTGGTCTGGTCCCGCACCGGCACCCGGCTCAACTCCATCCAGAGCGGCTACGCCCGCCCTGCGCTGGCTGCGGGCAAGAACCGCTTTGTGCTCTACAACCGCTCGGGCAATGAGCTGCGGGTGGAGAGCCGAACCCAGAATCTCTACACCAAGACGATGGAGAGCAGCATCACCCTCTGTGCCATGGCCGACAACGGCACACTGGCCGTCGTCACAGAGGACCCCGGCAGCGCGGCCCGGCTTCGGGTCTACTCGTCCTCAATGGAGCAGCTGCTGAGCTGGAGCCTCACCATCGCCGACGGCACCCCGCTGCGGCTGGCCTTTTCGCCGGATGGGCGGCGGCTGGCAGTGGCGGCGGTGACGGTAAACGGCGGCCAGATGGTCACGAATTTCTATGTCGTCACCCTGGCGCAGGGCGACCCTATGCTGGTGGGCAGCGGAAGCGGCGCGGCTCAGTGGCTGAGCTGGACCGGTTCCCAGAGCATCCTGGCCGTCTGCGACAGCTGCGCTGTCCTCTACAACGCATCGGGCGGAGAGCGGGCAGCCTATGACTTTACCGGGCAGACCCTCCGCGACATCTCGGTGGACGCTTCGGGCAATAATGCCCTTCTGCTGGCCTCCGGCCAGCTCTGTCAGGCCGTGATGCTGGGCCGTGACCTTGGTGTCGAGAACACCACGCAGGTGCAGGCGTCCAACCGCATCGTCCGGGCAGGAGACACCTTTTATCTGCTCACCGATACAGGGGTGGAGTGCCTTTCCACCGACGGCACCTCCCAGTGGACCCAGAGCCTTTCGGCCCGCCCGCAGGGTCTGCTGGCCGACCGCAGGCAGCTGCTGGTCTTCTGCGGCAATACGGTGCAGGTATTGACCCCGCCTGCGGCGGAAAACAACGCTCAAAGCAATACATAATAAGGAAAACAAGATATGTTCAAGAATCCGTCATTTCTTTTTGATATAGTATGTACCGTGGTCTGGCTGCTTCTGGCTGTGCGCTATGCCCGCAAAGGCTTTCTCGCAGCCAGTGTCCAGCTGGGCGGAAATGTCTTCAGCCTCGTGGGCGCCCGGATTTTTTCGGGCTGGGCTGCTGCCGAGGTGTTCCAGCGCTTTCTGGCCGGGAGCTTCCGTACCCAGATCGCGGAGAGCATCTCGGCCGGAGGGGTCGTGGACCTGACCGGCATCGCGGACAAGTACGCGGGCTTTCTGCCCGAGAGCTTCCGCGCCTCCATCGTGGAGACCTGCGAGCGCTCCATCTCGGCTGTGCTCAGCGACAACGCCGTGGTGCTGGCGGACGCCATCGTCCAGAAGGTGCTGGCTCCGCTGCTCACGCCGGTCATCTCGGTCGTGCTCTTTTTCGTGGCCTTTGCCCTGCTGCGGATGCTGGTGAGTATGCTGGTCACCGTGCTGGGCCTCGTCAACCGGCTGCCGGTCATCGGCACCGTCAACCGCTGGCTGGGCTGGGTCACCGGCTGTGTCGCCAGCACCATGGACATCTATCTGGTGCTCTGTGTGGTGTGGGCCGTCATCGTCATCACCGGCGGCAATCTGACCGTCCTGAACGATACGGTCATGAGCAGCAGCCTTTACTATAAAGCATTCAATCTGTTCAACCCCTTCTTGTAAAAGGGAGCTTTAGGAGGAACCTATATGGTCTGCAATCGCTGTCAGAAACGTCCGGCCATCATCTTCGTCCAGCGGATGGAGAACGGCCAGATGAAAAATGAGGGCTTTTGCCTGCACTGTGCGCGTGAGCTGCACATCAAGCCGGTGGAAGACCTGATGAAGCAGTTCGGTATGTCCGACGAGGACATGGATAACATGGAAAACCGGATGGAGAGCATGATGGATGAGATGGGAGACGCAAACCCCCTCTCCCTCATGATGAATATGGGCCAGCCCATGGGCGGCGAGGAGAACGAAGGGGACGACGACCTTGTCCCCGGCTCCAGCGCTACCTTCCCGCTGGGCGTCAAGGCGGAGGGCGATGCCGGAAACAGCAAAAAGGCCCAGAAGAACGGCAAAAAGCCGCCCCGCCGCAAATTCCTCGACACCTACTGCGAGAACCTGACCCGCAAAGCCCGGGAGGGCAAGCTCGACGACATCGTGGGCCGCGACCGCGAGATCTACCGCACCATTCAGATTTTGAGCCGCCGCCAGAAGAACAACCCCTGCCTCATCGGTGAGGCGGGCGTCGGCAAGACGGCCATCGCCGAGGGCATCGCGGAGCGCATCGCCAAGGGCAATGTCCCTGTGGGTCTGAAGGATAAGGAGATCTTCCTGCTGGATCTGACCAGCCTCGTGGCCGGCACCCAGTTCCGCGGCCAGTTCGAGCAGCGGGTCAAGGGCCTGCTGAGCGAGGTCAAGGCCGCTGGCAACATCATCCTGTTCATTGATGAGATCCACACCATCACCTCCGCCGGTGAGAGCGAGGGTGCCATGAACGCGGGCAACATCCTCAAGCCTGCCCTCTCCCGCGGTGAGATACAGGTCATCGGCGCCACCACCTTCAATGAGTACCGCAAGTATATCGAGAAGGACCAGGCCCTTGAGCGCCGCTTCCAGCCTGTCCGCGTGGAAGAACCCAGCGTGGCCGATACGCTGGCCGTCATGAACGGCATCAAGAAGTATTACGAGGAGCACCACCATGTGCAGGTGGATGCCGATGTGCTGAGCGCCATCGTCACCCTCAGTGAGCGGTATATCACGGACCGCTACCTGCCCGATAAGGCTATCGATCTGCTGGACGAAGCCTGCGCCTGCTGCAATCTCGCCCACCCGGTCATCTCGGAGTATCTCGAGATGCAGAAGGAGCTGGACGGCCTCAGACAGGAAGAGGCAGACATGGAGTCCTCCGACGTCAATGAGGCCATCGACTATGAGCAGGTAGCCCAGCGGAAGACCCGCATCGCCAAGCTCGAGGCAGAGCTGCCCGCAAAGCAGGTTGCTGCCAGCGAGATAAAAGTGACCATGGATGATGTGGCAAAGGTCATTGAGCTGTGGACGGGCATCCCGGCGGTGAAGATCCAGGAGACGGAGTTCGTCAAACTGGCCGGGCTGGAAGCCGAGCTGAAAAAGAAGATCATCGGTCAGGACGAGGCTGTCCATCTGGTGGCACAGGCCGTCAAGCGGAGCCGCGCCGACCTGTCGGGCCGCCGCCGTCCCGCAAGCTTCATCTTCGTCGGCCCCACCGGCGTCGGCAAGACGGAGCTGGTCAAGCAGCTGGCAAACCAGCTCTTCGACGGCCCCGACCCGCTCATCCGTCTCGACATGAGCGAGTATATGGAGAAATATGCGGTGTCCCGCATGATCGGCTCGCCTCCGGGCTATGTGGGCTACGAAGAGGCCGGCCAGCTCACCGAAAAGGTGCGCCGCCGCCCCTACAGCGTGGTGCTGTTCGATGAGATCGAAAAGGCCCACCCCGACGTTATGAACATCCTGCTCCAGATCCTCGACGAGGGCAAGATCAACGATGCACAGGGCCGGACGGTGGACTTCTCCAATACGGTCATCTGCATGACCTCCAACGCCGGCAGCAGCGACAAGACGACCTCCGGCCTCGGCTTCAACAAGAGCGAGGAACAGCTGAGTGAGGAAAAGACCCGCAAGGCCCTGAGCCAGTTCCTGCGGCCTGAGTTCCTTGGCCGTGTGGATGAGGTCATCGCCTTCAAGCCGCTGAGCCAACAGACGCTGGAAGGCATCGCGGCTCTCATGCTGGATGAGTACAAGCCCAGCATGAGAGCCAAGGGCATCGCCTACAGCTACACCCAGGCGGCTCTCTCTGCCCTCGTGGCCAAGAGTCAGGGCGGCAAATTCGGTGCCCGCGACCTGCGCCGCGTCATCCGCAAGGCCGTGGAGGACCCCGCCGCCGAGCGCATCATCGACGGCACCCTGAAAGCGGGCAGCAGCCTGACGGTGGATGCCGAAAATGGTGAAGTTATCTTGAAGTGAATGCTTGACTTTTCTGTACTATCGCATATAATAAAGACAGAAAGACAATGAATTCGTGCATAGAATTCACACCAAAAGAAGAAAACCCCTTCCTGGAGTTGCAGCTCCAAAGAAGGGGTCTTCTTTTTAGTGCTTACAGTCCTTGTTCAGCATTCTGTCAAGCCACTTGCTGATGAGATTAGAAGTCACACCAGCTGCGACAGATACCATGAAAGACAACATCTCGTGCATAGGACACACCTCCCTTCCCAATGAAATTGGGTCGGTAAGGACCGTGAGACAATTATAACATATAATTCGACCAAAAGATACAGTAAACGGCACTCCGAAGCAGTTCGGAGTGCCGTTTGTCATAGGCAGACTTAGTCGAGGGAGACCGGGAACTCGGGCTTGTTGGCCATACGGGCATTGGTGCGGCCCTCAGGGAAGATCTCGCCGGCGGCGGTCAGCGCCAGCTTGGTGAGGGTGGGGCCTACCAGCTCATACACCAGCACCGAGAAGAGCACGACGTTGCGCACCATGTGGCCGTCGGAAAGCTCAGCGGCCTCGGCTGCCATGCCCAGCGCCACGCCAGCCTGCGGAAGCAGGGTGATGCCGAGGTACTTCTGGATGTTGTGGCTGCAGTGGGTGGCCCGGCCGCTGACGAAGGCGCCGGAAATTTTGCCCAGAGAGCGGAAGGCGATGTACACTACGCCGATGAGGAGCACCAGCGGGTCGGAGAGGATGTTCAGATCCAGCTCTGCACCGCTGAGCACGAAGAAGAGGATGTTCACCGGCGACACCCAGCGGTCGAGGCGGTCCATCAGCTCATCGGAAGTGGGGCAGATGTTGCAGAACACCGTACCGGTCATCATGCAGACCAGCAGCAGCGAGAAGCCGCAGTGTATCGGCCCGATGTCGAAGGTGACCATGGACAGGCCCACCGTCAGCAGCACGAAGGCCACGGAAAGGCTCATGCGCTTGGAGCGGGAGTGAAAATAAATTTCCAGCTGGTTGAGCGCGAAGCCCGCCACGGCGCCCAGACCCAGCGAGAAGACGATCTCCACCACCGGCTCCACCAGAATACTGATGGCGTCGATGCGGCCCTGCTCGAGGGCGTTGGCAATGCCGAAGGAGGCGGAGAAGAGCACGAGGCCCACGGCGTCGTCGATGGCGACTACCATCAGCAGTAGGCGGGTGAGGGGGCCGTCGGCCTTGTACTGCTTGACGACCATCAGGGTGGCGGCAGGGGCCGTGGCTGCTGCGATAGCACCCAGCGTGATGGCCGAGGCCATGGAGATGATGTCGGGCCGGATGAAGTGCAGGATGACCAGCGCCGCATCCACGAGGGCGGTGGTCATGACGGCCTGTAAAATGCCGACCGTGATGGCCTGTTTGCCCATGCTCTCAAGAGCCGAGAGACGGAACTCGTTGCCGATGACGAAGGCGATGAAGCCCAGCGCCACCTGGGTGATGATGGACAGGCTGTCCACCTGCTCGAGGGTGCCGAAGCCGATGCCCAAATTACTCAGGCCCAGACGCCCCAGAAAGAAAGGCCCCAGCAGCAGGCCCGCCAGCAGATAAGATGTGACCGCCGGCAAATGGATCGCCTTTGCGAGGCGCGACATCAAAAGACCTGCGATGAGCGCCACGGAAAGGCAGATGAGAAGCTGTTCCATGCGATATTGCGGGCAGCAGCACGATACCAACGCGCAGCCGCCCTTTCCTCCTTTTTCTCAGTCAGGCGCGTTTCCTTGCTGCTTGCCAAAAGCCCAAAAAACACAGCACAGTAATAAATTATACTATTCCACTTTCTAAAAAGCAACATCTTTTCAGGCGGCAAAATTGAAGATTCCTTAACAAATAGCCGAAAAAGGCAAAAAACAGGGCCGCTGCCGATGCAGTAGCCCTGTTGTATGCAACAATCGTGAATTTAGTTGAACTTGAAGATCTTCCGTGCAATGCGGTAGCCGCCCACCACGATGGCGTCGCCCTTGGGGAAGGGCAGGTTGGTCACGCCGCCGAAGCCGAAGCGGATGGAGCGGTAGACTGCGGCGCTGGTGTGCTCGCGCAGATACTGCCACAGGCCCTTCTGCTTTTCTTTGGCCTCGGCGCTGCCGTCCAGCAGCAGGAAGATGTCGCTGACGGCCATCATCATGGAGAGGTAGTGGAGCATATAGGCCCGCAGTTTCTTCTCACCCTTGAGGGCGTCGAGGTCCTGACAGTCGATCATATGCTTGGTAACGCGGAGCTGCTGGTCCACGCGCTTGACCATGATGCTCTCGTTGACACTCTGGTCGGCACGGCCGATGAAGTAGCGGTAAAGGTCAAGGTTCATATAATACATGGTCTTGACGAAAGGCAGAGGCTGGTAGACGAAGATGTTGTCTACGTAGAAGGTATGCTTGGGCAGCACCATGCCGCACTTGCGCAGCACCTCAGTGCGGTACATGACCGAGTGCATCAGCAGGTTCTGGTCGGGGCGGAAGTGGCCGACGTGCATCCAGGTGAACAGACGCTCCTGCGGGAAGATGTTGGTGTACCGCACAGTGTGGCTGGTGCCGTCCTCGGTGTGCTCGTAGACATAGTTGCAGATCATGAGGTCGGGGGCGGTGCCGCGGGTCACGAGGGTGTGCAGGCGGGCCAGCACCTTCTGGAGGGCGTCGGTGTCCAGCCAGTCGTCGCTGTCCACGACCTTGTAGTAGAGGCCGGTGGCGTTGCGGATGCCCTGGTTGACGCCCTCGCCGTGGCCACCGTTCTCCTGATGGATGGCCTTGACGATGGTGGGGTACTTGGCAGCGTACTCGTCGCAGATGGCCGGGGTCTCGTCCTTCACGGAACCGTCGTCCACGAGGATGATCTCAGCCTGCTCCCCGGCGGAGAGCAGCGTTTCGATGCAGTGGCGCATATATGCCGCCGAGTTGTAGCACGGGACGGCAAAAGTGATGAGTTTCTGTTGCATAAAAATAAGCTCCTTATCGTGCTTGCCCGGCCATGTTCAGAACAAAATGAGCCGGAGATGGAGATATGTATTCTTATTATAGCATTTTCGCGCACAAAAAGCTAGGAACACCAGCAAATACCTGCCAAAAAACGACGACAGAAGAGCGATCTGATACCATTTCGGGCCGGGCTGTGCTATAATAATACGGATACAGATTTGAAAAACGCAGGAGGCACCCATGGCAGACCCGCATTCTATCTTGAAAAAAGTTTTTGGCTACGACAGTTTCCGCCCCGGACAGGAGGACATCGTCCGGCGGCTGCTGGACGGGCAGGATGTGCTGGCCGTGATGCCCACCGGTGCGGGCAAATCCATCTGCTATCAGGTGCCGGCGCTGCTTCTGCCGGGCATCACCATCGTGGTGTCGCCGCTGGTCAGCCTGATGAAAGACCAGGTGGGGGCGCTGGTGCAGGCCGGTGTGGCGGCGGCTTTCCTCAACAACAGCCTCACCGACAACCAGAAGGCCCTCATGCTCCGCCGCGCCCGGGAGGGCTGGTATAAGATCATCTATGTGGCCCCGGAGCGGCTGGAAATGCCGGGCTTCCAGCGCTTCGCGCAGGAAAAGCTCATCAGCATGGTGACGGTGGACGAGGCTCACTGCATCAGCCAGTGGGGGCAGGACTTCCGCCCCAGCTATCTCCGTATCAAGGAGTTCGTGGACAGCCTGCCGAATCGCCCGGTGGTGGGCGCGTTCACGGCCACGGCGACGGCCCGGGTGCGGGACGACATCCGCAGCCACCTCGAGCTCCATCAGCCCTATGAGGTGACGACCGGCTTCGACCGGCCCAACCTCTACTTCGAGACGCGCCGCGCCCTGCCCAGCCAGAAGCCCAAGGAGCTGCTGGACCTTGTGCTCCGGGAGGGCGACAACGCGGGCATCGTCTATTGCAGCACCACGAAGCAGGTGGACGAGACGGCCCGCCTGCTCCAGAGCCGGGGCATCCGGGCAGCGGCCTACCACGCCAAGCTGGACGCCGAGGTGCGCCGGAAGAATCAGGACGACTTCCTCTACGACCGCGTTCAAATCATGGTGGCGACCAACGCCTTCGGCATGGGCATCGACAAGCCCAACGTCCGGTTCGTCATCCATTACAATATGCCCAAGGATCTGGAGAGCTATTATCAGGAGGCGGGCCGCGCGGGCCGCGACGGTTTGCCGTCCCGCTGCATCCTGCTCTATTCCGGTACGGATGTGCGAACCATCCGCTTCTTCATCGACAAAGAGATGGAGGCGGACAACGGCCTGCCCGCCGACGTCAAGGCCGAGGCGGCCCGCAAGGCGGAAGAGCGGCTCAAGTATATGACTTTCTACTCCACCACCCAGAAGTGCCTGCGGCGGTTCATGCTGAACTATTTCGGCGAGGCCGCACCTGAAAAGTGCGGCAACTGTTCCTGCTGCCTCTTTGCCGAGCAGAACGCGCAGGAGGTGGAACAGCGCGCTGCCGCCGCAAAGCAGAGGGCCGCGGCCAACTCCCGGCGGCTGTCGGCCCGCCGTGCTGCTGCTGGCGGCGACCTCAGCGAGGCAGACGAGAAGCTGCTGGCCGCGCTCTACGCCCTCCGCAAGCGTCTTGCGGCAAAGCAGAATGTTCCGGCCTACATGGTGTTCAGCGACGCTACCCTCCGCGAGATGGTCCAGAGCAAGCCCCTGAGCATGGATGAGTTTTTAAACATCACCGGCGTCGGCGAAAAGAAAGCCGCCCGCTATGGCATGGCGTTCCTGCGGGCCATTGAGGATATGGTGGGAAGCAGAGAATAAGAAAAGGCGCAGATCTTCCACGAGCGGAGAGGCTCGTTGTGGAAAATCTGCGCTTTTTATCGCAAGTCAAGAAAATAACGCAACAGGATAACAGCATATTTGCGATATGCAATTCAACGCTGTTGCTGTTGCATTAAAAAGTTGAATTGCTATGTTTTATCGTTCCATCGTATGGGTGGAGAATACTTTTTCGTCCTGCCACCACACCGGCTGCCCGGCGGCGAGGGACTTGGGAACATCCAGCAGACGCTGGTTCCGGCTGCCCCGGAAGCGGAGGGAGATGTCGTGCTCAGCCTCCACGAAGCGGCCATCCACCAGCACATCCAGCAGACTCAGCAGCTCGTCGGTGACTTCGCACCGCGCGTGGCAGGGGACTTTGCCGGTCAGCTGCTCCCAGGTGTAGCCGGAGTAGCACCAGACCGTTTTCTTCGGGTAAAGGGCTTTGAAATTTTGCACGAAGGTCACCAGTTCCCGCTGGTTCTCCGGCTCCATTGGCTCGCCGCCCAGCAGGGAGAGGCCCGTGATATAGTCCGGCTTGCAAGAGGCGAATACCTCGTTGCGGACGGGCTTGTCGAAGGGCTGGCCATAGCCGAAATCCCATGCCACCTCATTGAAGCAGCCGGGGCAGTGGTGGCGGCAGCCGGAAACGAAGACGCTGGTGCGGACGCCCGGCCCGTTGGCGATGTCGTAATATTTAATAGTCGCGTAGTTCATAAATCAGACCTGAAAGCAGAGTACGCTGCTTTGCCTTGCAATTTTTTTGTGCTTGGGTAGCTTGCCAATGGCTCTCCCCTTGGGAGAGCTGGCGCGAAGCGCCTGAGAGGGTCACAAGTGTAACACCCGATCCTTGATCTCCTGCGTCCGGCCCTGGTTCCAGAACTGGGTGCCGATATAGCCGCAGGTGCGGCGGGCGACATTCAGCTTGTTCTGGTCACGGTTGCCGCACTTGGGGCATTCCCACACCAGCTTGCCGTCGTCCTCGACGATCTTGATCTCGCCGTCGTAGCCGCAGCACTGGCAGTAGTCGGACTTGGTGTTCAACTCGGCGTACATGATGTTGTCGTAGATGAACTGCAGCACGCTCATGACCGCCTCGAGGTTGTCCTGCATATTGGGGACTTCCACATAGCTGATGGCACCGCCCGGAGACAGCTTCTGGAACTCGCTCTCAAACTTCAGCTTGGTGAAGGCGTCGATGTGCTCGGAGACATGGACGTGGTAGCTGTTGGTGATATAGTTCTTGTCGGTGATGCCGGGGACGATGCCGAACCGCTTCTGCAGGCACTTGGCGAACTTGTAGGTGGTGGATTCCAGCGGGGTGCCATAGAGGGAGTAGTCCATGTTCTCGGCCTTCTTCCACTCGTTGCACTTGTCGTTCATGTGCTGCATCACGCTGAGGGCGAAGGGTTTTGCGCCGGCGTCGGTGTGGCTCTTGCCGGTCATATACTTTACGCACTCATACAGGCCGGCGTAGCCGAGGCTGATGGTGGAGTAGCCGCCGAAGAGCAGCTTGTCGATCTTCTCGCCCTTCTTGAGGCGGGCCAATGCGCCGTACTGCCACAGGATGGGGGCGGCGTCGCTGGGGGTACCCAGCAGGCGCTTGTGGCGGGCCTGCAGAGCACGATGGCAGAGGGCCAGACGCTCGTCAAAGATCTTCCAGAACTTATCAAAGTTGCCGCCGGAGCTGAGGGCCACGTCCACCAGATTGATGGTCACGACGCCCTGATTGAAGCGGCCATAATACTTGGGTTTGCCGGTCTCGGGGTCAACATAGGGGGTCAGGAAGCTGCGGCAGCCCATGCAGGTGTAGCAGTGGCCCTCGCCGTTTTTGTCCACCTTCAGCTCGAGCATCTTCTTCTCGGAGATGTAGTCGGGGACCATCCGCTTGGCGGTACACTTGGCAGCCAGCTCGGTCAGGTAGTAGTAGGGGTCGCCGGGGTGGATGTTGTCCTCTTCCAGCACATAGATGAGTTTGGGGAAGGCGGGGGTGATCCAGACACCGGCCTCGTTCTTCACGCCCTGATAGCGCTGACGGATGGTCTCCTCGATGATGATGGCAAGGTCAGCTTTCTCCTGCGCGTTGCGGGCTTCGCCCAGATACATGAACACGGTGATGAAGGGGGCCTGGCCGTTGGTGGTCATGAGGGTGACGACCTGATACTGGATGGTCTGGACGCCGCGGTTGATCTCGCTGCGCAGGCGGCGTTCCACGATCTCACGCTTGCGCTCGGCGGAGACATCCAGACCCTCCATCTCGGCCTCGACCTCGGCAGCGATCTTCTTGCGGGAGACGTCCACGAAGGGGGCAAGATGGGTCAGGCTGATGCTCTGACCGCCATACTGGTTGGAAGCCACCTGTGCAATGATCTGGGTGGCGATGTTGCAGGCGGTGGAGAAGCTGTGGGGCTTCTCAATATAGGTGCCGGAGATGACGGTGCCGTTCTGGAGCATGTCGTCCAGATTGACGAGGTCACAGTTGTGCATGTGCTGGGCAAAATAGTCGGAGTCGTGGAAGTGGATAAGGCCTTCCTGATGCGCCTTAACGATCTCCGGGTCCAGCAGCAGGCGGGCAGTCAGGTCTTTGGAGATCTCACCGGCCATATAGTCGCGCTGGACGCTGTTGACGGTGGGGTTCTTGTTGGCGTTCTCCTGCTTGACTTCCTCGTTCTGGCACTCGATGAGGCTCAGGATGCGCTCGTCGGTGGTGTTGGTCTGGCGCTTGAGGCTCTGGATATAGCGGTAGGTGATATAGTGGCGGGCGATGTCATGGGCCTTGATGTCCATGAGCTGGTTTTCCACCATATCCTGTACCTCTTCCACGCTGACAGCGCGGTTGAGTGCCTGACACTGGTCGGTCACAGCTGCGGCGATGTCAGTGATCTGCTCCCGGGAGAGACGGGCCTTGCCGCCTACCGAATCGCTGGCCTTGGTAACAGCGGTGATGATCTTGGTAATATCAAAAGGCACTTCCGCACCGTTGCGTTTGATGATCTTCATAGCGCTCCTCCTGTTTCGCGTATACAGTGTGAACGGGTGTCTCCTGATACAAGAGGCACCCGCAACTCTCATTGGTCGTTGATACTATCATATCACTATTTAGTGATATGTCAATGGAAGAACCACTACATTTTGTGTTTTGTAGCTTTCGCCAAAAATAGAGGAAAATTTCCGGAACAAAATTTGAGACGAAACCTCTTGACAATCTGCACAAAGGAAGTAGTGCTTTCCGCAGGGTAATAAAGGCCATTGTCTATACTGTACCCCCTTATATAATACATTATAAAAGACAAAAGACTTTGCCTGAAGAATACAGGAGGATGAAGCTGATTTGAGTCAGCGCGAAAAAACCTGAAAAAACTTGCAAAAAAGTGTTGACATCCGGCCCGGCATATGGTATTATACTTGAGCGCCAAGCGCTGAGACAAAAGAATGACTTCTGAGTCCCAGCTGGAAGTAAAGCGAAAAGAACCAATAGACGTCCGAAAGTTCCGGCCAGCGCCGAGAAACTGAGAACGCTCCAAGTTCGATAAGAAACGAAAAACTTCGAAAAAAGAGCTTGACAAAAAATCACTTCTGTGATAAAATAATCAAGTCGTCAGCCGCATGGCTGAGGCGCTACAGGACCTTGAAAATTGAACAATATCGAAAAACTTGTAACGGAACCTATTTTC
>ERZ1027225.749-NODE-749-length-13744-cov-5.897363_pt1 | contig 13744 bp, 8 predicted proteins | sample MGYA00519479_ERZ1027225 | MGnify/ENA primary metagenome ERZ1027225 (study PRJEB26926, sample SAMN06164471) | human gut metagenome | biome: ENVO:00009003; feature: ENVO:2100002; material: ENVO:00002003 | host: Homo sapiens | place: USA | collected 2012 ... | reverse complement strand
CCACCTGCTCCGGCGTGCCCTCGGCGACGATGAGGCCGCCGGCACTGCCGCCCTCGGGGCCGAGGTCGATGATGTAGTCGGCGCACTTGATGAGGTCGAGGTTGTGTTCGATGACGATGACGGTGTTGCCTGCATCCACCAGCTTCTGCAGCACCTCGATGAGGCGGTGGACATCAGCCATGTGGAGGCCGGTAGTCGGCTCGTCGAGGATATACACGGTCTTACCTGTGCTGCGGCGGGCCAGCTCGTTGGCCAGCTTGACACGCTGCGCCTCGCCGCCCGAAAGGGTCGTGGCGCTCTGCCCCAGCGTGACATACCCCAGGCCCACGTCCAACAGCGTCTGCAGCTTGCGGGCGATTTTCGGCTGGTTGGCGAAAAAGACGACCGCCTCTTCCACGGTCATGTTCAGCACGTCAGAGATGGTCTTTTCCTTATACTTGACTTCCAGCGTTTCGCGGTTGTAGCGTGCGCCCTTGCAGACCTCGCAGGGAACGTAGACGTCCGGCAGGAAGTGCATCTCGATTTGGAGGATGCCGTTGCCCTCGCAGGCCTCGCAGCGGCCGCCCCGGACGTTGAAGCTGAACCGTCCCGGGCCGTAGCCCCGCATTTTGGCGTCCTGCGTCTGGGAAAAGACGGTGCGGATGTCGTTGAACACGCCGGTATAGGTGGCGGGGTTGGAGCGGGGCGTGCGGCCGATGGGCTGCTGGTCGATACCGATGACCTTATCCACGAACTCGAGGCCCTCTACCCCATCGCACTTGCCAGCGCGGGAGCGGGCGCCGTTCAGCTCACAGGCGAGGGTCTTATACAAAATCTCGTTGATGAGGCTCGACTTGCCCGAGCCGGAGATGCCCGTCACGCAGACGAACTCGCCCAGCGGAAATTTTACATCGATGTTGCGCAGATTGTTTTCGCGTGCACCCTTCACCGTGAGGAAATTGCCGTTGCCAGGGCGGCGGGTCTGCGGCACCTCGATGCGCTTACGGCCCGACAGATAGTCGCCGGTGATGCTGCGCTTGGCCTTGCAGATGTCCTTGACGGAGCCTGCGGCCACGATCTCGCCGCCGTGGACGCCCGCGCCCGGGCCGACATCCACGATATAATCGGCGCTGCGCATGGTATCCTCGTCGTGCTCGACCACGATGACCGTATTGCCGAGGTCGCGGAGATTTTTCAGCGTTGCGATGAGTTTATCGTTGTCGCGCTGGTGCAGGCCGATGGACGGCTCATCCAGCACGTACAACACACCCGACAGAGCGCTTCCGATTTGGGTGGTCAGACGGATGCGCTGGCTCTCGCCGCCGGACAGAGTGCCTGCCGACCGGGCCAGTGTGAGGTAATCGAGGCCCACGCTCTGCAAAAACTGCAGGCGGTTCTTGATCTCCTTCATGATCTGGCCGCCGATCTGCTTCTGCTTTTCGGTCAGGTTCGGCTCATTGTCGGCGATGAATTTCAACTCGTCCCGAATCGACATTTCGCAGAAATCGCTGATGTTTTTGCCGCCGATGGTCACAGCCAGCACCACCGGTTTCAGACGTTTACCATGGCAGTCGGGACACTCGACGCCCGACATGAAGCTGCCGATCTCCTCCTTCATCCACTCGCTGTTCGTCTCGCGGAAGCGGCGCTCAAGGTTCTCGACGATGCCCTCAAAGGTATTATAATAGACGCCGCTGCCGAACTCATTCGTGCGGTGCATCTCGATTTTTTCTTCGTTGGTGCCGTAGAGCAAGGCGTTGACGGCCTCGGTGCTCATTTCTTTGATGGGCGTATCCAGCGCAAAACCGTACTTTTTGCCCAGACCCAGATAATACATCTCGGCTACAGAGCCTTCGGCGTAGTACCAGCCGCTGGCTTTGATGGCGCCCTCCCGAATCGAGAGGTCCCGGTTGGGCAGGATGCGCTCTTCGTCCACCCGCATGAAGGTGCCGAGGCCGGTACACTTCTCGCAGGCACCCAGAGGGTTATTGAAGGAGAAGAGCCGGGGTGACAAATCGCTGATGGAAATGCCGTGCTCAGGGCAGGCGAAATTCTGGCTGAATGTCATACATTCGCCACCGATGACATCCACCTCAGCCACGCCGCCGGTGAGGGCAAGGGCCGTTTCCAGCGAGTCAGCCAGACGACCGCGGATGCCCTTGCGCATGGCAAGACGGTCAACGACAATCTCCACGGTGTGCTTGATGTTCTTTTCCAGCGCGATCTCCTCGTCGAGGTCGTACATGTTACCGTCGATTTTTACGCGGGCGTAACCGGCGCGGCGAGCAGCATCCAGCTCTTTCTGCTGGGTGCCTTTGCGCTGACGGACGACAGGCGCGAGGACCTGGAACTTCGTCCCCTCTTCCAGCTTGAGCACAGCGTCCACCATCTCATCCACGCTCTGCTGGCTGATGACCCGCCCACACACCGGGCAGTGCGGCACGCCCACGCGGGCGTACAAAAGGCGCAGATAATCGTAAATTTCCGTCACGGTACCCACGGTGGAGCGGGGGTTGTGGCTGGTGGTCTTCTGGTCGATGGAAATGGCCGGAGACAGGCCGGTGATCTCGTCCACATCGGGCTTGTCCATCCGGCCAAGGAACATCCGGGCGTAGCTGGACAGGCTCTCGACATAGCGGCGCTGGCCGTCGGCGTAGATGGTGTCGAAGGCAAGGCTCGACTTGCCCGAGCCGGACAGGCCGGTCATGACGATGAATTTTTCACGCGGGAGGGTCAGATTCACGTTTTTCAGGTTGTGCTCCCGCGCACCCTTGATGACTATTTTATCGTTTGCCAAGGTACTTTCTCCCTCTTCTCTGTGTCTGTGCATGGTTCTGCTTCCGCTCCGTCTCTGCCGAGGAATCCACAGTGGGGTTCTCGCCCCGGCGCAGGCGGTCGATCTGGTCGCGCAGGAAGGCCGCATGCTCAAATTCCAGCAGCTTGGCAGCTTCCTTCATCTCCCGGGTCAGGCGGTCAATGGCGGCTTCGCGCTCGAGCTTGCCCATCCGCCGGGTGTTCATCCTGGCATTCTCAGCCTTGTCGCTGATCTCAATCGAATCCGGGATGGCCTTGACGATGGTCTTCGGGACGATGCCGTGTTCAGTGTTGTAGGCCATCTGGATGGCGCGGCGGCGTTCTGTCTCGGTGATGGCGCGGTCCATGCTGTCCGTTACCTCGTCGGCGTACATGATGACCAGACCTTCTGCGTTGCGGGCGGCGCGGCCGATGGTCTGAATCAGGCTCGTCTCGCTGCGGAGGAAGCCCTCTTTGTCGGCGTCGAGGATGGCCACAAGGCTGACCTCGGGCAAGTCGAGGCCCTCACGCAGCAGGTTGATGCCCACCACCACGTCGATGGTGCCGAGGCGGAGGTCTTTGATGATCTCCATCCGCTCGAAGGTGTCCACCTCGTGGTGCATATACTTGACCTTTATCCCCTGTTCGGTAAAGTAATCCGTCAGATCTTCGGCCATTTTCTTGGTCAGCGTCGTGACCAGGACGCGCTCATGCCGCTCGATGCGAGCGTTTATCTCGCCCAGAAGGTCAGTCACCTGCCCCTCTACGGGGCGCACCGAGATGAGCGGATCCAGCAGACCAGTGGGCCGGATGACCTGCTGGGCCACCTGGGTGCTGTTCTTCCGCTCGTACTCGCCGGGGGTGGCCGAGACAAATATCATCTGGTTGAGCTTAGATTCCACTTCCTCGAACTTGAGGGGGCGGTTGTCAAAGGCCGACGGAAGACGGAAACCGTACTCCACCAGCGTCTTTTTGCGGGCGTAGTCGCCACCGTACATGGCCCGCACCTGCGGCAGGGTGACATGGCTCTCGTCTACGAAGAGCAGGAAGTCGTCCGGGAAATAGTCAAGCAGAGTCGTGGGCATACTGCCCGGCGCACGGCCCGACAGAACGGCAGAATAGTTCTCGATGCCCTTGCAGATACCCACTTCCGTCAGCATCTCAATGTCGTAGTTCGTCCGCTGCTGGATGCGCTGGGCCTCGATGAGCTTACCTTCCGAGGTGAACTGCTTCACCTGCGCGTCGCACTCGGCGCGAATCTTTTCAATGGCGGCAGCCTTTTTGTCGGCGCTGACGATATAGTGGCTGGCCGGGAAGATGGCAACATGCTTGACCACGTTCTGCTTGGCGCCCGTGAGGGGGTTGAACTCGGTGATGCGGTCGATCTCGTCGCCGAAGAACTCCACCCGGATGGCCAGCTCGCTCATATAAGCCAGATAGATGTCCACGATGTCGCCGTGGACGCGGAACTTATTGCGGATGAAATTGACATCGTTGCGCTCATATTGCAGCGTCACCAGCTTTTCACACAACTCGTCCCGCTCCATCTGCATCCCGGGCCGCAGGCTGATGACCATGCTGCGATAGTCGATGGGGTCGCCCAGCGAGTAGATGCAGGACACCGACGCGACGATGATGACGTCCCGCCGCTCCGAGAGCGCCGCCGTGGCCGAGTGGCGCAGGCGGTCTATCTCGTCGTTGATAGCGCTGTCCTTTTCAATATAGGTATCGGTGCTGGGGATATAGGCCTCCGGCTGGTAGTAGTCGTAGTAGGAGACGAAATATTCCACGGCGTTGTCCGGGAAAAACGAGCGGAACTCGGTGCAGAGCTGGGCGGCCAGCGTCTTGTTGTGGGCCAGCACCAGCGTCGGGCGGTTGCACTGGGCGATGACGTTCGCCATCGTGAAGGTCTTGCCGCTGCCGGTGACACCCAACAGGGTCTGGCAGCGGTCGCCCCGCTCTACCCCCTCTACCAGCTGTGCGATGGCCTGCGGCTGGTCGCCCGTGGGGGCGTAGGACGACACCAGATGGAATTTTTCCTCTGCCACAAAAAGCCCTCCTTTTCAAAACTACGATTAGTTGTATCTATCGCAGTCATTATACCACAATTATTTTATAATGTAAATCATTCTCTTCCATATGGGCGTAACATTGCGCCGGTCTCGAAGTCGTAAAAAGGCAGGCGGTTGGATTCCCGCATGGAGAAGTAGTCGTTTTCGGCGAGGATGATGTGGTCGCGCAGGCGTATCTTGACCAGCCCCAGCGCACGGACGATGTTCTCAGTGGCGGCGAGGTCTTCGCGGGAGGGCAGCGGCACACCGTTGGGATGGTTGTGGCAGAGCACGACGCTTTCTGTCCCGCCCCGGAGCGCCGCCGAGACGACGTCCTTCACCTCGAGGCTCACCATCCGGGCGTTCCCCTCTTTGAGCCAGTACACGCTCTTTACCCGGCTGCGGCTGTCCAGCGAAAGGAGCAGGGCTTTCTCCTGTTTTGCCCCGGCGAAGCGAGGTTTCAGGTAAGCCGCCAGCCGCTCAGTAGTCGTCAATGCGCCTTCGGTGCTGGTGCGGCTGTGCTCGTAGTACCGGCTCACCTCGGGCAGGAGATGCAGCATCCGGGCGCTGGCCGGGCCGACGCCCGGCACACGGCAGAGTTCTTCTTCACTGGCTTCCAGCACACCGGCAAAGCTGCCGAACCGCTCCAGCAGCGCGTGGGCGATGCCGTTGGTATCCCGGCGGGCGTTGGTGATGTAGAGCAGATATTCCAGTGCCTCGTGGGGTGCGAGGCTTTCCAGCCCGTACTGCTCCACCCGGGCACGCATCCGCTGCCGGTGACCCTCGTGGCTTATGTTCTGTCCTGCCATAGCTGCGCTCCTTTGTTTGTAGTCGTTTCTTTTATAGTACCCCATTTTCGGCAAAAGACAAGAGCCGACAGAAAATATTCTGCGTTGACTTCACGGGGAGAGTAGATTATTATAGGTGTATCAGATACTTTTTATATAAGGAAAACGAACATGAAACAATACACTGCCACCGCCAACGACGAGGGTGTCCGCCTCTCCCGCTTTGTCCAGAGCGTGACCCGCGACTTCCCTACCAGCCTTTTATACAAGAGTTTCCGCAACAAGCGCATCAAAGTCAACGGCAAAAAGGGTGTACCCGAAGACCGCATCAAGGCCGGCGACCTCATCGAGCTCTACATCAACGACGAATTCTTCCCGCCTGAGGGTGCAAAGCCGACCCACAAGCCCGCCCCCAAAAAACAGCAGAACCAACCTAAGGTGACGGTCATCTACGAGGACGAGAACATTGCCGTCCTCTACAAACCCACCTACCTGCTCTGCCACAGCGACCGCACCGGCGACGCAAACCTTGTGGACGCCTTCACCCAGTATCTGGCCCAGAAGGGCGAGTACGACCCCCAGGGCGAGAACCGCTTCAAGCCCGGCATCTGCAACCGCCTCGACCGCGGCACTGAGGGCCTCGTCATCGCGGCCAAGAGCTACGCCGCCCTCCGGGACATGAACGAGATCATCCGCACCGACCTGCTCAAGAAGGAATACTACACCATCACGGTGGGCATCCCCCAGAGCGGGCGCTTCACTGCATGGTGGGAGCACGACGAGAAGAACAATAAGGTGAGCATCCACGCCCACCAGTCCCAGGACGAGTGCCGCAAGCAGATCATCACCGATGTGGACGTGCTGCGGACAGCTGGCCCCTTCGCCCTCTGCCGCATCGGCCTCATCACCGGCCGCACTCACCAGATACGCGCCCATCTGGCCTATCTGGGCAAGCCGGTGCTGGGCGACATCAAGTACGGCAACCGCAAGATGAATGAGCGCACCGGCACCCGGACGCAAGCCCTCTGCGCCGTCCGTATCAGCTTCCTCGACGTCCCTGAGGAAAATACCCTCCACTACCTCTCCGGCAAGGTCATCAAGCTGAAAGAGCCGCAGATCGTAAAGCAGTTCGACACGCTGGATAAAAATAAGCAGGCCCCCGCCGAGGAGAAGTAAGATGGAAAAAGTCGATAGGACCCACTGGGAGCGGGCTGAATTGTTCGAGTTTTTCTCCGCTGTTTCCCACCCTTTTTACAGCGTCACCTTCCGGGTGGATGTAACAAACCTTTACCGCTATGTCAAGGAGCGGCATTTGTCGTTTTATTACGCGATGGGGTATCTCGTGACGGACGCTGTGAACAGCGTGAAGAATTTCCGCTACGCCATCCGGGACGGCGAGGTGTGGCTGCTGGATGAGCGCATTCCCAGTCTGACCGACCTGAAACCCGGCAGTGAGCAGTTTCACATCGTCACCCTGCCAAAAGTCGGTGGCATTGCGGAGTTCTGTGCCTCCGCACAGGCGAGAAGCGCTGCCCAGAAGACCCTTCTTGACCAGGACGAAGAGAACGGCAACCTCATCTATATCTCCTGCACACCGTGGTTTGATTTGACCGGCTGCACCAACGAGCGGGATTTTGACCGGGACGACAACATCCCCCGCATCACATGGGGCAGATATGGCGAGGAAAATGGCCGCAAGAAATTGGGGATGTCGGTGGAGGTCAATCACCGCTTCATCGACGGTCTCCATCTGGGGAAATTCTACGAGAAACTACAGGCCGACATCGACGCACTATAAGGAGGCATTCTGATGTATCCTGACCGCAAGACCCGCAGGTAAGTCTCTCCCCTCTTTTTGCATTGGAGGTACAGCACCATGCACAAGCCCCGCATCATCCTTTTCGACATCGACGGCACCCTCATCGACATGGAGAAAAAGCGTATTACTGAGCGGACACTGGACGCTCTGCGCCGCTTACAGCAAAACGGCATCCTGCTGGCCGTCGCCACCGGGCGTTCTCCGCTCATTGTGCCGAAATTCGACGGCGTTGAGTTCGATGTCTTTCTCACCTACAACGGCTCCTACTGCTATGACCGTCGCGGAGATATTTTTGCCAGTCCCATCCCGCCGCAGGATGTGCAGACGCTGATCCAAAACGCCGCAGCGCTTGGTCGTCCGGTGTCGGTTGCAGGACGGACGCAGCTGCTCTCCAACGGGACGGATGACGATTTGACGGCATATTACGCCATCGGCGGACGAGCGCCGGTCATTTCCGATAAGTTCGATGAAGTCTCCCGAGGTGAGGTTTTCCAGCTGCTGATGGGCTGCCGCGAAAGCGACTGGCCCGCCATTCTCAAGGGCACGAGCGGTGCAAAAATCGCCGCCTGGTGGGACAGGGCGGTGGACATCATCCCCATTTCTGGCGGAAAAGGCGCCGGTATCCAGAAAGTTCTGGCCTATTACGGCCTGACACCCGAGGATGCAATGGCTTTCGGTGACGGCAACAACGATATAGAAATGTTTCAGGCTGTCGGTCACAGCGTTGCCATGGGCAACGCCTCCCCCGACCTGAAATCCATTGCCAGCGAGGTCTGTCGTCCCTGTGCTGAGGATGGTATTTACCACTACTGCAAAGAAAATGGTTTGATTTAAGAAAACAAAAAGAGGCCGCTGTGTTCAACCTCTCCGTCACGGCTTCGCCGTGCCACCTCCCCTATCGAGGGGAGGCTTTGGCATGGCAGAAAGCCCAATCTCTTCGCCAGAGGCTCCCCTCGATAGGGGGAGCTGTCGAACGAAGTGAGACTGAGAGGTTGCTTTTACAGCGACCTCTTATTTTTTGCTATTTACTTTTCTTCTCGTTCCGCCTTTTCGGCCTCCTGCTGCCGGCGCAGTTTCTTGATGCGCTTTTTCTCGCTCTCGACGCGGGGCCAGGGCCACGAGAAGCCCTCGTTCTCCTTGCACCAGCGGGTCAGCGGGTAGAACGCAAACGCCAGCCCAAACAGGTACAGCAGGACGTACAGCAGACCCGAAAGCGTTACCAGCGCGTCCAGCGCACCAATGAGCGCCATGATGAAGCCAGCTTTCAGGAAAAACAGGCCGTTCTGGCGGCAGTACTCGGGGAAATTTTCGGCCTTGACGGCCTGACGGCCCTGGTCGCCCCAGACCCGGGGATTTTTCATGACCGAATAGCCGTAAAAGACCAGCATCAGGCCACAGGTGAGTTGGAATCCAAAAAACATCTGCGTCGTTCCTCGCTTTATTCTGGTTTGATGGAGTCAGAAGCGTGCTCAGTCGTCGTTGTACTCGCCCAGCAGCGGCTTCATGAAGGGCAGGAAGTCCAGCGTTGCAAAGTAGTCGCGGGGAGTCTCGGCACGGCGGATGAGGCGGTGAGAGCCGTCCTCGCAGAGCAGGACCTCGGCGCTGCGCAGCTTGCCGTTGTAGTTGTAGCCCATGGCAGAGCCGTGCGCACCGGTGTCGTGGATATACACGATGTCGCCGATGTCGATTTTGGGCAGCATACGGTCGATGGCAAACTTGTCGTTGTTCTCGCACAGACCGCCGACCACATCGTACTTGTGGTCGTGGGGTGCGTCTTCCTTGCCCAGCACGGTGATGTGGTGGTAAGCGCCGTACATGGCGGGGCGCATCAGGTTGGCCGCGCAGGCATCCAGACCGATGTATTCCTTATAGATGTGCTTCTCGTGGATGGCAGTAGCTACCAGAGCGCCGTAGGGGCCGGTGGTGAAGCGGCCCATCTCGGTGAAGATGGAGACATCGCCCATGCCGGCGGGGACCAGAATTTCTTCAAACTTCTTGCGAACGCCCTCGCCGATGGCCATGATGTCGTTTTCAGTCTGCTCGGGGCGGTACGGGATGCCGACACCGCCGGACAGGTTGATGTAGGCGATATGCACGCCGGTAGCCTTCTGGACGCGGACAGCCAGCTGGAAGAGGATGCCTGCCAGCTCAGGATAATAGGCGTCAGAGATGGTATTGGAGGCGAGGAAGGCGTGGATGCCAAAGTTTTTGGCACCCTTTGCAGCCAGCTTCTTGTAGCTGTCGATCATCTGCTCCTCGGTCATGCCGTACTTGGCGTCGCCAGGCTTGTCCATGACCTGGAAGCCCTCTTTGCTCTCGCCCAGCTGGAAGGTGCCGCCCGGATTGTAGCGGCAGAAGATGTTCTCCGGCACACCGGCCACGCGGTCGAGGAAGTCCACCATCGTGGCGTCATCGAGGTTGATATAAGCGCCCAGCTCGTAAGCCTTCTTCATGTCCTCCACAGGGGTCTGGTTGGAGGAGAACATGATGTCGCTGCCGCTGAAGCCGCACACTTCGCTGAGCATCAGCTCGGTCAGAGAGGAGCAGTCCACGCCGCAGCCCTCTTCCTTCAGGATCTGGAGGATGACGGGGTTCGGCAGAGCCTTGACCGCAAAATACTCGCGGAAGCCCTTGTTCCAGCTGAATGCCTTGTTGATGCGGCGGGCGTTCTCGCGGATGCCCTTCTCGTCATAGACGTGGAAGGGGGTGGGTACGTCCTGAATGATGTCCTGAGCCATCGACTCAGTCAAAAACGGTTTCTTTTCCATGATTGTACATCCCTCTCATATATTTTTACACAGCAAAGGTGCCGTGCAGCCAGCGATTTTACAGCTTTAGGTTCTCGCGGGTGGGGGTAAAGGTAGGCACCATTTTGGCCAACTGCTCCACCACACTGTCGTCGTTGTGCTCGGCGGCGACGGCCAGCTCCTGGAGCTGCTGGTAGAACTCGCCCAGGTCGATGTTCCGGGGCGGAGCCACGAAGATCTTATTGTGGACGGTGCGGCGCATCTTGTCCTGCTCCTCGTCCATCATCAGCTCTTCGTAGAGTTTTTCGCCGGGGCGCAGACCCACGATCTTAATATCCATGTTCACGCCCGGCTCATAGCCGTAGAAGCGGATGAGCTGTTTTGCAAGGTCCATGATCTTGACCGGCTCGCCCATGTCCAGCACATAGATGCTGCCGCTCTCGGCCAGCGCACCGGCCTGCAGCACCAGCTGTGCCGCCTCCGGGATGGTCATAAAGTAGCGCTCGATGTTGGCATCGGTGAGGGTGACGGGGCCGCCCTTTTTGATCTGCGCCTCAAACAGCGGGATGACGCTGCCGTGGCTGCCCAGCACATTGCCGAAGCGGACGGCGACGCACTTCATGTCGGTGTTGCCTGCGAAGGTCTGGATGAGCATCTCACACAAGCGCTTGGTGCAGCCCATGACGCTGGTGGGGTTGACGGCCTTATCGGTGGAGAGCTGCACCAGCCGCTCCACGCCGTGTTCGCTGGCACTGGTGAGCAGGTTCTTGGTGCCAAAGACGTTGTTCTTGACGGCCTCGGCGGGGCTGATCTCCATCAGCGGGACGTGCTTGTGGGCGGCGGCATGGAACACCACCGTCGGGTGGTACGTCTCAAATACCTCGTCCAGACGGGCCTTGTCCCGGATGGAGCCGACCAGCACCGTGACCGGCACATCACGGCCATACTTCTGCTGCAGTTCCATCAGCAGTTCATAGGCACAGTTCTCATAAATATCGAAGATAAGCAGTTTTGCAGGTTTGAAGCGCATGACCTGACGGCAGAGCTCACTGCCGATGCTGCCGCCGCCGCCCGTCACCAGAACGGTCTTGCCGGTGAGGTAGCCGGAAATTTTCTCCGTGTCCAGTGTGACTTCCTCACGGGAGAGGAAATCGGCGGTGTTCAGCTCACGGAACGCACCCTGCTGAGGTGTGCCTGCACCCACCAGCTGGGGGTCGCTGAGCATCTGCACGGCGCAGTGGGTGGAGACGCAGAGGTCGATGACGTGGTTCAGGCGGTTTCCCTTCAGGGTCGGGATCGCCACGATGATGGTATGGATGTTGTAGCGGGTACACAGGTCAGGAATTTCTTCCAGTGTGCCGCGCACCGGGACACCGTGGATGGTCTGGCCCAGCTTGTTGGGGTCATCATCCACGGCTACGATGACATGGCCGTAGCTGGTGTTGGTCTTGCAGACATTGATGGCCCACGCACCGGCCTCGCCCGCACCCACGATCATGACGGGGCGGTTGGGGTCCTTGCTGGTGTTGCCGCGCAGACGCTCGCCCAGCGGGTGGTTCAGGAAGAGCCGCCATGCCAGACGGCTCCCGCCGATGAACAGGAAAATGAGCACCGCCGCCATGGCGTTGGCCGAGTTGAAGAGCACACCGTGGATGAAGCAGCGGTTGACCAGATAGACGATGCCCGTCGGGACGGCGATCATCCCGGCCAGACGGATGAGGTCACGCTCCCCGGCGTACTTCCAAAGGATGGTGTAGAGCCGCCCGGCCAGAAAGCTGAGCAGGTAGACTGCCACGATCCAGGGCAGATTCGCGTAGAGCAGGGCGCGGTTGTGGGGCCACCAGGAGGCCTCGACAGCGCCGTCTGCGCGCAGCAGCAGGGCGAAATAAAAGCTGAAGGCTACGATGGCTCCGTCCAGCACCACCAGCAGAGCCCGGCGGGCCAGTACCTGCAGCAGATTTGTTTTCTTTTCCTTCACAGAATATCCTCTTTTTCATCGGGGCCGGCATCCGAAGATGTCAGCTTCCGTTTTTCATTTCAAGGGCCTATCACCCCATAATATCTTTAGTATTATACTCGATTCTCTTCCCCGTGTCCAGTTATTTCACTTTTTGGACATTTTTCTTATGCCGCCTCTCCCCTGCCGCCACGGCCCGCAGCTCTTCGCCGAGGCCCAGCGGCCACGCCGCCGCAAAGCAGACCGCTGCCATCCCCGCGCCGCCCAGCGCTACCGCCGCCAGCTGCAAGGGGGCTCCGCCGGTGAGCCAGTCCGCCAAAAGATGCCGCAGGGCCAGCCCGGCCCCGGCGCTGACGGCTCCCGCAAAGCCCGGTGCGCCCAGCCACCGCCAGAGTTGCAGCCGCAGGCCGCAGCTGGACAGCAGCCGCCCCGTGTTGGCGGTGCAGGTGTAGAAGCTGGACAGCAAGATCACAAAAAGAAAGCCCTTCATCCCGAAGCGGGGCAGCAGGAGCAGCACGCCCACAATGCGGAGACAGGAGTCCCACATGCTGTAGCGGAAAACGGCTTTCTGTTCTCCTACCCCCTTCATGGCACCGTCCACCATGCTCTCGAGATACATCAGCGGCATGGCCGGGCCGAGGATGACGAGGTAGCTGCCCGCCTCGGCACTGCCGTAGAGGGCTTCGGCCAGCGGCTGACCCCACACCCAGAACGCCGCTCCTGCCAGCGCCGAGAAATAGCCGGTGAGCCGGAGCATCCTGTCGATGAGAGCCGCCAGCCGCCCGTTCTGGCCCCGGAGGTGGGCCTGGGTGATCTCGGGCATCAGCAGGACGGAAAGGCTTCCCAGCAGTCCGAAGGGAAAGGTCAGCAGAGGCAGGGCCATCCCCTTGAGGTTGCCGTACTGGGCCACGGCTTCGGCACGCCCGCCGGAAAACTGCAGATAGACTGCCAGGCAGGCCGGCACCAGCATATTCTCCGCAGTGTGGAGAGCGCTGGCGAGACAACGTCCTCCCTCCACCGGCCAGAGAATGTCCCAGAGGCGCTTTCCCGGCTCCTGCGGGCGGCAGGCAGGCCGCGCACCGAAGCAGTGGCGGGCCTCTTTACGGTAAAAAAGTGCCATCAGCCCAGTGCTGACGGCCTCACTGACCGCCGTTGCGCCCAGCACTGCCGTGCAGCGCCCGCCCACGTCCCAGCCGAGGACGTCGGCCCGCTCCAGCGCAGCCCATACGATGCCGATGCGGACAGTCTGCTCGGCCAGCTGGCTCAGGACGTTTGGCTCCACCTGCCGCCGGGCGATGAAAAAGCCCCGCAGTACCGACGACACCGCCATCCATGGCAGGCCCAGCGACGAGACACGCAGCGCCCCCGCTGCCCGGACATCGCCCAGCCACCATTTTGCGGCGAGGCCCGCCAGCCCGAACTGCGCCGCCAGCGCCAGCACGCCCAGCCCGGCCCCCGCCAGCAGGAGACAGTGAAGCATCCCCCGGGCCTCCGCCGGGCTGCGGGCCAGCTCTTCAGCCATCAGGCGGGTGGCCGCCACCGAGACGCCCGCCGTCGCCAGCGTGACGAAGAGCGAATAGACCGCCAGCACCAGCTGGTACAGCCCCATC
>ERZ1027225.745-NODE-745-length-13779-cov-6.050787_pt1 | contig 13779 bp, 15 predicted proteins | sample MGYA00519479_ERZ1027225 | MGnify/ENA primary metagenome ERZ1027225 (study PRJEB26926, sample SAMN06164471) | human gut metagenome | biome: ENVO:00009003; feature: ENVO:2100002; material: ENVO:00002003 | host: Homo sapiens | place: USA | collected 2012 ... | reverse complement strand
CAAAAGGTCTAAGCCCACATGAGCTTGCTCATAAGTGGGTGAAAGACCTTTTGACTCCGACGGAACTATTCAGAACCATGAAATTATGAAGCTTTTGTACCGCTGGATAAAGAAAACAGGAGCGACCGGCGGTATGCAGGGAGAGTACCGATGATACGAAATACTGGTCCGGGGAAGAGACTTCTGGCAGCAGGGATTGTACTTATACTAGGCATGACCGGCTGTGGAACAGACAATGAATTATCTCTGACAGGGACGGAAGAGACAGGAATAGAAGTAATGGCCACGGTGGATTTCACAGAAGAGGCTGCCACCGGGGAGAATGCACCGGATGTCACGGATGGGGATGCCGCCACCGGGGATGCAGAGCAGACTACGGCGGACCGCATGGCGGGACGGACGAAGGTAAAGGGAATCTACGTCACCGGCCCGAAGGCTGGCAGTGCCGGAATGGAAGATCTGATCCGCCTGGTGGATGAGACGGAACTGAATGCCATGGTCATCGACGTGAAAAACGACGAGGGAAATTTGACGTTCCGGCTGACTAATGAGGAGATTCCACAGGACATTCCCGTGCTGGACCGGATATCCGAAATGCAGGCCGGAATACGTTACATCCGGGACATTCAGACAATGATGCAGGAATTGAAAGATCATAATATATATACCATTGCGCGGATCGTATGCTTTAAGGATCCCATTCTGGCGGCGGCACAGCCGGAATTGGCACTGACGAAGCCGGACGGTAAGCCGGTGACAGATGCCAATGGACTGGCCTGGGTAAATCCCTACAGGCAGGAGGTCTGGGAATATCTGACAGAGCTTGCGGAGATGGCGGCAGATCTGGGTTTTGATGAGATCCAGTATGATTATGTGCGATTCCCGGTAGGTTCGGATGCCGATGCGGCGGATTACGGTGTAGATATGGAAGCTTATCCGAAGCGGCAGGCCATACAGGATTTCCTTTCTTATGCGGGAGACAGACTTCATGAAAAGGGCTGTGTGGTCACGGCAGATGTCTTCGGCACTATTATCGGCAGCGAGACGGATGTGCAGACCGTAGGGCAGGATTACACGGCACTGGGACAGACAGTGGATGCCATCAGCCCTATGGTATATCCCTCTCATTATGCTAACGGTGTGTTCGGTCTGAAGGTGCCGGATGCCCATCCTTACGAAACGGTATCGACCGCCATGCAGGGGTCTGCAGAAGAATTGCAGGAGATTCCGGAAGCGGAGAGGGCTGTAGTACGGCCATGGCTGCAGGCATTTACGGCCACCTGGGTTCCGGGACATATTTCCTACAACGGAACACAGATCAGAGAACAGATCCAGGCAGTCTACGATGCGGGATATGAAGAATGGATCCTGTGGAATGCAACGAACCGCTATTCTCCGGATGGATTACTTGCCGCAGGAGAAGAGAAGCAATAGCGGCAGAAGCTGGCTTTATAACAAATCCGGGCAGGAGCACAGGCCAGGAGCCCGGTCTGATAGGAGCATAAGATGAAAGTAGTCAATAAGATCATGATAGGAATTGCAGTGTTGTGTCTGCTGTTGTGTGGCGGAATCCTGGTATTCGCATTGAACCCCGATATGACCAGTTCTCTGGCGCAGAAACTGTATGGCAATACAGTGGATATGCCCCCTGGGACCGAAGAGACCGGGGAAGGACAGACTTCCGGGAATGGAAATATCAGTGTGACGCTTCCTAATGGTATGCCGGGGGAAATGAACGGCTACGTGGCGCCGTCCATGGATCAGATGCAGATTCCGGAGGATGTCAGCGGCAGGACAGGATTTACTCCCGTGCAGCCGGAAGAACAGCAGATTCCGGATCAGGAAGCACAGAATCTGAAGGAAACATTAGGTTCCGGAGAAACGGGAGAGGGGCTGTCATTTTCCGCAGAGGAGTATCCGTATTATCAGATGTTGTCGGAGAATCAGCAGTCCGTATACCGACAGATTTATGCCAACGCACAGAACCTGACGGAAAAGTTTGCACCGGAGAAGACCGTGTCTGCCAGTGATGTAAAGACAGCGTTTGAGGCGGTGATCGGTGATCATCCGGAAATGTTCTGGCTGGAGACGGGTTATTCCAGCAAATATCTGGCCAACGGGCAATGCGTGGAGATCGATTTAAAATATAACGGTACGGCAGATGATCTGGAGAGCGCAAAGCAAAGATTTGATGCGGCGGCACAGAATCTGATTACCGGGGCAGCGTCCCTTGACAGCAATTATGAAAAAGAGAAATATGTGCATGATGCACTGGCATCGGCAGTAACCTATGATCTGACAGCGGATATGAACCAGAGTGCTTACAGTGCACTGGTGAATGGGAAGAGCGTGTGTGCCGGTTATGCCAGAGCTTATCAGTATCTGTTACAGCAGCTGGGAATTCCCTGTTATTACTGCACCGGTTATTCCGGTGGGGATCATGCCTGGAATATCGTAAAGCTGGAGGATGGTTATTACAATGTGGATGTGACCTGGGATGACGCAGCGGCCATCCGATATGACTATTTTAACAAGACGGATGCAGATTTTGCCTCCACCCATGTAAGACAGAATCTGTCGGTGTATCTGCCGGCCTGCAACGGTACCGCTTACAGACAGGAAAATACCACAGGGGCAGCGGGTACCGGTCAGCCGTCTGAAGCAGGCGGAGCCACACCGGATCCGGACGCAGGCACCACGCCCTCCGGCGGTCAGACAGACGGGAGCGTTACAGATCCCGGACAGCAGGGAGACGGTACGCAGGAACCGGAGCAGCCTGGCAGCTCTCTCAGTGATTATATCAATCCGGATCCTCAGGAGCTGTTGCGTTATCCCTCCGGCAATACCGCAGGCTCTGCAGGCAATACCACAACTGCCGCTACGCCGGAGCCCAGAGCCGATGCGCTGACGGATTTAAGTTCCTATTATGAAGACTGCAGGAAGCAGCTGACCGGCCTGGGAAGTGGTGACCAGCATTTTGACAATGTTGTGCCTAAGAGCCTGTGGAGTACCATTGAGCAATCCTATCATACCGGAGCCTACGAGCAGGGATATGTGGTGGATGTGTTGAAAAATCTCGGTATGGAGTATTTTGCAATACAGCTGCAGCTGGTGGATATCGGAGACGGATATTACAGAGTGTATCATAACGTTGTGACCTATTAGGAAACAGATAAGAAACACTGGTATCGAAAGGTATCGGTGTTTTTAAATCATAGAAATAAAAATAAGAATCATTACTAATATTATTGACAGATAATTCCAACTGTGTTATTATCAGGATAAAGAAAATAAGAAATGTTAAGCAAATAAAATATGGTAGATAAGAGATACTAAAAAGGAAGCGAAACAGGCTGAAGGAGAAAAGGAGAGAATATAATGAATAACAAGGCAATGCACAAGTTAAGTTATGGATTGTATATCGTAACGACGAAAGATGGAGAGAAAGCAAACGGTTGTATCGTCAATACTGCGATTCAGGCGGCATCCACTCCGAATCAGCTCTGCATATGCATCAATAAGGCAAATTATACCCATGATATGGTGTTAAAGACCGGCGTGTTCAACGTATCGGTGCTTAGTAAGACAGCACTATTCCCTCTATATCAGCGCTTTGGTTTCCAATCCGGCCGGGAAGTGGACAAATTCGCAGACTACACAGCGTATAAAAATGCGGAGAATGGCGTGCCCTACATCATAGAAGGCACAAATGCTTATCTGGCGGTAAAGGTCAGTCAGACCGTGGATCTGGGATCCCACACCATGTTCATTGGTGAAGTGACAGAGATGGAAGTGTTAAGCGAGGAGCCATCGGCAAACTATGAGTACTATCAAGAAGAGGTAAAGCCAAAGCCGGAGGAAGTGGGAAAAGCCGCAGACGGCCAGACGGTATGGCGCTGCACCATCTGCGGTTACGAATACGTGGGCGAGGAACTGCCGGAAGATTTTATCTGTCCGCTGTGCAAACACCCAGCTTCCGATTTTGAAAAGGTGATCAAAAATTAATCCAGTGGTTTTAATAAGGTGAAATGACTGCGCTGTGTCCGGAGGATGCCAAGCTTTGTGAGCTTGCCCAGCTCTGCGGACATGGCGCTCCTTTCTACCCCGAGATAATCCGCCAGCTCCTGCCGGTTGAAAGGGATGGTAAAATCGTTGCTCCTTTTCAATTTTGCCTGATCGGTAAGATAGGCCATCAGTTTTTCCCGGGTGGTCTTACGGGAGGTATATTTGATCTTCTGATTCAGATACATATTTTTCTGCGCTACGATTCCTAGGAGATTGCGTATCAGGGTATGATGGAAAGTGCAGCTGTTGTCGCAGGTGTTTAACAGTGTTTTCCCATTTAGGAACATCACTGTACAGTCCTCTGCTGCCACAATATCCACGGGAAGATATGGAATTCCTGCACAGGCAAAAGCCTCCCCAAACAGGGAATCCGGGGGGATAGAAGCGGTGATATTGCGGTTGCCGTAATAATCGTCCTGTAGGATGTGAACGGAGCCGGATTCGATAATGCCGATGAAATCCGCAGGATCACCGGCATGCTTGATGTATTCTTCCTTTTGATAGGATTTCGTATATGCATTCAGACGCTTCAGCATAACAGGGATATCTTCGGGTAAAATATTTTGAAAAAGAGTGCTAGTCATAATGAATTCTCCTTTTGTTGGAAAATCAACATACTTGATGGGATGATTCTAGTATAATCACCTCAGAAAGTCAAGGAGAGCTCTGGTGGGAGCATGCCGGGCAGGCACAATAACGATGTGTTTAAGAAAGGATGGACAACGATGTATAAAAATATCGACAAGCAGACCAAATTAACTCTGAAGGAGCTGGTGGAATACCAGGAGGGCCAGGTAGTCAGCAAGACTCTGGTACAGAACGATTATGTGAGCATGACAATCTTTTCCTTTGACAAGGGCGAGGAGATATCTACCCATGCAGCAGGCGGAGATGCCATGGTGACCGTTCTGGAAGGCAAGGGCAGATTTACCGTAGGCGACGAGGTATTCTATGTGGAAGAGGGCGAGACACTGATCATGCCCAAGGATATTCCTCACGCAGTATACGGTGAAGAGAGATTCAAGATGCAGCTGACCGTGTCTTTCTAAATTATAAGTCGTGCTGTATATACCGCTTGTGTGGAACTAATATTCATGCAGGCGGTATTTTTTTGCCCTTTGTGTTCAGAATTTTACCGCTGGAGCTGGGCGAGAACATGATGGTGCCCATAGGTTAGACTGGTTCACTATCGGTTCTTTTTATGAGGCCATTGGTCATAAGCTGGAAGGAAAAGCGCTGCTTACGATTAATCGCAGGACGCTGGAGAAGATGATTTTGTATGCGAAGAAAATAATGATTTTGTTGGAAAAACAACATAACATCCGGCTTAAGTCTGTTATGGTATTCGAAGAGACAAAGAGAACAGCAAAATTAAGGAGGCAACATGATTCGAAAAATCATTCATATTGATGAAGAAAAATGCAATGGTTGTGGTATTTGTGCGACCGCATGTCACGAGGGTGCGATAGATATTATTGACGGCAAGGCAAAGCTGGTGAGAGAGCATTTCTGCGATGGCTTCGGTGACTGCCTGCCTGGATGTCCTACGGGAGCCATCACTTTTGAAGAGCGGGAGGCGCCGGCCTATGATGAGGCGGCAGTAAAACAGGCACAGCAGCTGAAACAACAGGAAAAGATGCAACGGGAAGGTATGCAGATTCCCCATGGAGGATGCCCAGGAAGCAGAATGCGTCAGATGAACCGGACGGAGAACGCAGAAATTGTGGCAGAGAGTAGTGCGACAATGAAATCCCAGTTGTGTAACTGGCCGGTCCAGATCAAACTGGCACCTTTGCAGGCACCGTATTTTGACGGGGCAAAACTGCTCATCGCGGCAGACTGTACCGCATATGCTTATGCAAATTTTCATAAGGAGTTCATTCGCGGCAAAGTGACGCTGATCGGCTGTCCGAAGCTGGATGCAGTGAATTACAGCGAGAAGCTGACGGAGATTCTGCGGAACAACGACATTCAGTCCGTGACCATCGTGCGCATGGAAGTGCCCTGCTGCGGAGGACTGGAAATGGCGGCAAAGAAGGCTATACAGGACAGCGGAAAGTTCCTGCCCTGGCAGGTAGTGACCATCTCCATTGACGGAGAGATTTTGGAATAAACAGGATTGTCTGTACGGAAAGCAGGCATCTGAAAAATGGAGGTTTGTAGGAAAATGCAGGGAGACAGAATCATCAGCGCCCTGATCGGGCTGGTGGGAGCCATGTCTAATAATGGCAAAACAGAGCGGACGGACAGTGTGGTCCGGGAAGCATTTCTGCGGTTGACAGATGGCGATAGCGAAGAAGAGACAGTCCAGAAGATTCATGCGGAGAAATTCGCCATTGCACCGGACTGCGCTAACTGTCTCAACCCCTGTGGCAATACTTCAGATTACGATATGGCGCAATTTTACGCAGCAGATGCGAAGATCATCGCGGCAAAGCGGGATCTGATTGAGGCTATTTGTAAAAAAATGAGTTCATCGGAGATCATTCCGGAAACAGTGTATCAGGGAATTGCTTATCTGGGATATGATCTGGAGCCGGAGGCTTATGCGCAGATACAGCAGAAGATTATGTGCTATGATTTGATTCAATAAATAGAGAGTTAGTGAAATAATCCCGTAGCCCTTGGCAGGGTATAAGAAACGCGGCACTGCTTATTCTTATACTCAGCCGGGAGTTCGTGGATTTTGCCAATGTATTTCACTAACTCTCAAGTTACACTAACACAATTTGCCGATATAACGAGATTATGTTATATTAAGTTTATCTTAGAGAAATGAGAGAGAGTAATGGCTGGATTTGAAAAAGTGATTTTCATGAATATGTGTATGGTCTATGATAAAGAAGGTAATGTGGTGGCGCTGGACAAGGTGGGGAAGAATTATTCGGGAACGACATTTCCCGGAGGGCATGTGGAGCCGGGTGAGACTTTCAAAGAATCGGTGATCAGAGAAATCTATGAGGAGACCGGACTGATGATCCAAAATCCCAGACTGACCGGCATTTATCACTGGATGACAGGGGATATAAGGAATGTGGGATTTTTATATAAAACGTCGGAATATGAAGGAAAATTGATCTCATCCGAGGAGGGAAAGGTCTACTGGATCTCCGGAGAACAGTTTTTGAAGAAGCCGCTGGCGCCCGGTATGGAGCAGGTGTGGCAGATGATGCATGATGAGAATGCACAGGAATGTTTGCAGACATTGACGGAAGAAGGCATTGTATCAAAGATCCAGTAGGATATTTCGGAGGCAGGAGGCCCGTGAAAACGGAAAGCATCACAAAGGAAACCCGGTAGGAGGAAAAATAAAATGATCAACAAATTACATATGGCAATGATCGAACTTTACCATGGAGATGCAAAGCGCATTCAGCATTTTTGCAAGGTACACAGCTATGCGAAGCTGATTGCGGAAATGGAGAATGTGGATGCTGAGACCTTATTTATTTTGGAGACGGCAGCACTGACTCATGATATCGGCATCCATCTGTGTGAAGAAAAATACGGAAACTGTAACGGAAAATTACAGGAAAAAGAAGGCCCGGTCATTGCTGAAAAGCTGCTGTCAGATCTTGGTTTTTCCGGAGAAGTTTCTGAGCGGGTACAGTATCTGATTGCCCATCATCATACCTACAACAATATAGACGGCATTGATTATCAGATTCTGGTGGAAGCGGATTTTCTTGTAAACATGTGTGAGGACGAACTGTCTGAAGAAGCCTTGCAGAACGCTTATCGGAATATTTTCCGGACGGAAACTGGGAAAAAGATCTGCAGAGAGATGTATGATATAGCATGACTTTTTTGCGAATGAAAAGATCGCCGGAGAACTTGACATGACGAAAGGAGCATTATACCGCCATTACAAGAGTAAAAGAGACATTTTTGACTGCATTGTAGAGCGGATGGAGTAGGGAGACAGCGAGCAGGCTGCAGAGTATGACATGTCGGAAGATGATAAAGAGAGTATGCCGGATCAGTACAAGACAGTGTCTTTGGAGGAATTTGTCGAATATAGCAAGTCTATGTTTGCATACTGGACGGAGGATGAATTCGTATCCGTGATCAGTAGCATGGCACAGGAATGGATAGAAAGGCGATGATCCGGAAGTGCTTATTTACAAAAAGAGATGATGATACAATAAAAAATGCAATTGAAAAATAAGAAAAACAGCTTGCAAAACAAATGGTACAGTGCTACTATAACCACGAAAAAAACAAGTCGGAGGTGAATTTCATGGACAGTTGCGATGGTTATGGGCGAAGTAGAAAACACGGTGCTTTTTCCTGCGAGCAGGGTACAGCTGTCTGTGGAAAGTGACGGCCGTATTTTGATTTGTTGTGCATAGAGATTTATGCAGAGGAAGCATCGTGTGATGCTTCTTTTGTTTTGCCCTTTACGTTGCATTTAAAAGATGAGAACGAGAAAGGAGACTTAGACTATGAACAAGAAATATTCCGAACTGGCAGAATTATTCCGCAGCGAGAAAACGGATGAGGAGATCCTGGATTTTTTATTGAATTATCATAAAAACGATATTGCCGATATGATGGCGGGGATGACAGAGGAAGAACGGAAGCGATTGTATCATCTGCTGGGAGCGCAGAAGGTCGCAGAGATCTTCAAATACATTGAGGAACCCCGTAAGTATATCCGGGAACTGTCTGTGGAGAGTGCTGCGAGAGTGATCTCCGAGATGGATTCCGATGACGCCGTCGATTTGTTGGAAGATCTGGATCCGGAAGAGAAAGAACAGATCGTCCGGATGCTGGACGAGGATGCAAAAAAAGATGTGAAGATGCTGCTGTCCTATGATGAAGAAGAGATCGGCAGCTGCATGACGACGAACTACATCTGTATCCCGGAGAACCTGACTATCAGGCAGGCTATGAGCGAGTTGGTAAAGCAGGCCGGAGAGAACGACAATATCATGACCATCTATGTGGTAGATGAAAAGGGTGTTTTCGCCGGAGCCATCGATCTGAAGGATCTGATCCGGGCAAGGGAAAATGCGCATCTGGAAGATCTGGTGTTGAAATCTTATCCTTATGTGACCGATCATGAGAAGATCGATGATTGTATGGACAGGATCCTGGATTATGCGGAGGACTCGATTCCCGTATTGTCAGAAGATAAGAAAATCCTCGGTGTCATCACATCCGAAGACCTGATCGAAATGGTAGACAATGAGATGGGCGAGGACTATGCAAAGTTAGCAGGTCTGACCGCAGAAGAGGATCTGAAGGAGCCCACACTTCAAAGCATGAAAAAGCGACTGCCCTGGCTGATCATCCTGCTGTTCTTAGGCATGGCGGTATCCTCTGTGGTGGGACTTTTTGAAAACGTGGTAGCAGTGCTTCCCATCGTGATATGCTTCCAGTCATTGGTGCTGGATATGGCGGGAAATGTGGGAACCCAGTCCCTGGCAGTGACAATCCGTGTGCTGATGGACGAGAACCTGACAGGAAAACAGAAGTTCCAGCTGGTGGTCAAGGAAGTAAAGACCGGTTCCTTAAACGGAGCACTGTTGGGCATTATGGCATTACTTTGTCTCGGTGTCTATGTGCATCTGTTCAAAGGATATACCTGGATGGGAGCCTTTGGAATCTCCGGCTGCGTGGGAGTCTCCCTCTTAGTGGCAATGGCGATCTCCAGTGCCGTAGGTACGGTGATCCCCATGTTTTTCCATAAGATCAAGGTAGACCCTGCAGTGGCATCCGGTCCCCTGATCACCACGGTAAACGATCTGGTGGCAGTGGTAACCTATTATGGAATGGCATGGTTACTTTTGATCCGGTAATAACAGAGATGAGTTTTCATGGTGGCCATGCTTTAATCGCATGGCCGCTTTTTAGATTGCGCAAACAGTTTCAGGAAGCTGTGCTTTCGGAAGCATCCGGTGTCGTCTCAGGGATAAGATTGCTGTAATAAGCGGTCTTTCCGGATAACACGTCATCATAGAATCCTTGTTTCCAGTCGATGTAGTCCACGGCCTCCTGCAGCTGCTGCATGGAGGTTAACAGTGCTTCTTTTTTCCGGGAGAGGATGTCTTTTCTGGCGGGAATGGAGGATTCGCCCTCCAGACATAAATGCAGATATTCTTTCATTTCGGCGATGGAGAGACCACAGTTTCTGAGGCACCCGAGACTCTGGATCCATTTGATATCGTGGTCATCGAAGACACGATAATTGCGGCTGTCCCGCTTCACGTTGGGTACCAGTCCCTCCTTGCAGTAAAATTTTAAGTTCTCATAGGTCATGCCGGTCAGGGCACAGGCTTCTTTCATAGAATACATAAAATGGCTTCCTTTTTGCTCATGTGGTTACTTCGCCATATAAAACTGCTTATCTGACTGAATGCAAGCATTCGCAGAACGCAGTTTTGCATGGCTCTGAAAAGTTACAAAAAAGTATTGCCGGTAGTTACTACCGTTTGATAAAATCATAACGTAAAATAGACGCACTGTCAATGCGGAAAGGATTACAACACTTATGAATCATTCAGGAATTTTGAAAAATAAGCTGTTCTTGTATCTCACAGAGTTCTTCGCCGGGATGTCCGTCATGGCGGTGGAACTGGGAGCCAGCAGACTGTTGGCACCGTATTTCAGTTCTTCCCAGATCGTATGGACCATTGTCATCGGCACCATCATGATCGCCATGGCGCTGGGCAATATCTACGGCGGTAAAAGTGCGGACAAGTCCCCGAACCCGGACAAACTCTACGGCAGGATCCTGATCGCGGCCATCTGGATTGCCCTGATCCCTGTGGTGGGCAAGTACATTATCCTTGGGATCTCCGCACTGCTGATCTTTACCGTCAGCAACAATTTCCTCATCATTGCGGCGTTTGCAGCCTGCATGGTGATCTTCGTGTTCCCCTTATTTTTACTGGGAACTGTGACCCCTTCTCTGGTAAAATATTCCGTGGATAGTCTGGATGACAGCGGACAGACCGTGGGAACTTTAGGTGCATTCAATACCGTGGGAAGCATCATCGGAACCTTCGTACCGACTTTCGTGACGATCCCGGCGGTGGGAACCTCCATTACATTTCTGATCTTTTCCGGAATTCTGATCCTGCTGTCTGTGATTTACTTTATCTGCCAGCATACGGGAAAGAAAAAGATTGCAGCATCGGTACTGATCTTTATTTTATGCTGTGGTCTGGGATATTCGGATTCCTTTGCTTTCTGGCAGAAGGATCTGACCTACGAAGGAGAGTCCATCTATAATTATCTGCAGGTATCGGAGACGGACAGACAGGTGGTCCTGTCCACCAACGTGCTGTTCGGTGTCCAATCCCTCTATATGAAAGAAGGGGGACTTACCGGCATGTATTATGACTATGCCATGGCGGCGCCCCTTATGGTGCCGGATAAACCGGTAGAGGACATGGATGTACTGATCCTTGGTATGGGAACCGGAACCTATGCGACCCAGTGCCGGAAATATTTCGGCGATATGAATATCGAGGGCGTGGAGATCGACGAAAAGATCACGGAGCTGTCGAGAGAATATTTTTCCCTGCCGGAGGATGTGAAGGTGACTACCTATGACGGCAGGGCTTTTTTGCAGGCGGTGGATACCACCTATGATGTCATCATGGTGGATGCCTATCAGGACATCACCATTCCTTTCCAGATGTCTTCCGTGGAATTCTTTACCATGGTCAAAGATCATCTGAAGGACGGTGGTGTCATGGTAGTCAATATGAACATGCACGGCAACAAGGAAGGGGATATCAATCAGTACCTTGCCGACACCATTGCCAACGTATTTGACAATGTCTATACTGATGTTGTATAAATAAAGTTGACACCTTATTCTCAAGGAATTCATGTATAATAAAAGAGAATAAGGAGGAACTCTCAATGTCACGAACCCAACGTAAATACGACCAGGAATATAAGATCCAGGCTGTCAAACTTGCCAAAGAAATCGGCGGTGCTAAGGCAGCCAAAGAATTAGGTATCCCAGAAGGAACCATCCACACATGGCTGAAAGCAGTTAGAGCAGGCACATTGGATATTGGCGACGGTGCACATACTCCGGAAAGCGCGATGAGTCTTGCTGAGGAGCTTGCCATGCTCCGCAAACGCGTTAAAGATCAGGACAAAGAAATCCGGCGTCTGAAAGAGGAAAATGAATTTCTCGAGGAAGCAAGCGCTTTTTTCGCAGCCAGCCGTCGGAAGTCAGCAAGAACCAAAGAATGATGTTCATTGCCATAAAAACGAAAGACGGCGTGATTAAGGGAAAACTCTCATTCTATTGCCGGATGCTTGGCGTCAGCCGCCAGGGTTTCTACAAATATCTTGCTATTAAAGATCGCCCTTGGAAATATCAGGATCTTGCTGATGCCATGAGAGTGATCCATGCTGAGGATGAATGCAATGATACCTATGGACGTATTCGCATGTACCAAGCACTGCTCCTTAAGAATCCGACGGGAATCAAGATCCCCAGTGAACGAACCGTTTACAGGGTTATGGATGAAATAGGACTTGTCCATCGGCCAAAGCGCAAGCCAAATGGCATTACCAAGGCTGATCGGGAAGCACGTAAGTCAGATGATCTTCTGAAGAGAGAGTTCAAGGCTGATAAGCCACTTGAAAAATGCGTAACTGATATCACAGAAATCAAGGCAAAAGATGGAAAACTGTATGTTTCAGCCATCTTCGACTGCTTTGATTCCAGCGTTCTGGGACTGGCAATGGAAACAAACATGAAGGCAACTCTGTGTGAGCATACACTGGATAATGCCTATCTGGCGCATCCTGATCTGCGAGGTGCCATTGTGCACTCCGACAGAGGAAGACAATATACCAGTGAAACCTACCGTCAGGCGCTTTCTAAATATGGCATTATACAAAGCATGAACAGTGATGGTGGCAGGTGCCACGATAATGCTCGATGTGAAAGCATGTGGGCCAGAATGAAAAGCGAGCTTCTCTATGACCGCTACAATACGGAAAGCCTGACCACGGATGAGCTGAGAGTTCTTATTTGGAGATATTTCATCAGTTACTGGAACAACAGGAGGATCTGCTCTGCCAACGGTGGGCTTCCTCCTATGATTAAGCGTCAGAGATACTACCAATCTCTGGGCCTGGCTGCATAGGAAATGATATCTTTGAGATAAATGTGTCAACCAATATTGACAATATCACTCTGTGCCATGTATGTGTTGAAAAAGCTGAAGGGTGTTAATGCAGTACAGACTTTGTCTCGCTTAAACCGTATCTGTGCACCTTATGACAAGAAGACGTTTGTGCTGGATTTTGTAAATAGCTATGAAGATATCAAATCTGCTTTCGCGCCATTTTATACAACGACATTACTGGCCAATTCTGTAACACCGAGTGCGGTATATGATCTGGAAGCTAAGATTGATGCTTACGGCATATTAGATCCTGCGGATATCGAAGCGGCTAATGATATCCTGTATGATGACAAAGTGAATGGTAAGCAGAAACAGAGATTAACCTTTTTCCTTCAGAAGAGCAAGAAACTGATTGAACATTATGAATACAATACGCAGCGCCAGTGTGTAGCTGATATGAGAAGCTTTGTTCGCTTCTATGAATTTCTGCTGCAGGTGTCCAGCTTTGAAGATACAGATTTACATAAAAAATATAACTTTGTGTCGTATCTGCTGGCTCTGTCTCTTATACACATCTCCGAGCCCACGAGACTAAGGCGAATCTCGT
>ERZ1027225.741-NODE-741-length-13846-cov-5.804438_pt1 | contig 13846 bp, 8 predicted proteins | sample MGYA00519479_ERZ1027225 | MGnify/ENA primary metagenome ERZ1027225 (study PRJEB26926, sample SAMN06164471) | human gut metagenome | biome: ENVO:00009003; feature: ENVO:2100002; material: ENVO:00002003 | host: Homo sapiens | place: USA | collected 2012 ... | reverse complement strand
CCCATACCACGTGCAACAACGGCAGCGTGAGAAGTCATACCGCCACGAACAGTCAGGATACCCTGAGATGCCTTCATACCGGTGATATCTTCCGGAGAGGTCTCCAGACGAACCAGGATAACCTTTTCGCCCTTAGCGTTCCAAGCCTCTGCGTCGTCAGCAGTGAATACGACCTTACCGCAGGCAGCACCAGGAGATGCGCCCAGACCCTTGCCCATCGGAGTAGCAGCCTTCAGAGCCTTTGCATCGAACTGCGGGTGCAGCAGAGTGTCCAGGTTTCTCGGATCGATCATCAGAACTGCTTCTTCTTCGGTCTTGTGTCCTTCGTCTACCAGGTCGCAAGCGATCTGCAGAGCTGCCTGAGCGGTTCTCTTACCGTTACGGCACTGCAGCATATACAGCTTCTTGTTCTCAACAGTGAATTCCATATCCTGCATATCGTGATAGTGGTTTTCCAGAGTCTCGCAAACCTTGATGAATTCGTGGTAAGCTTCCGGGAATTCCTGTTCCATCTGTGTGATCGGCATCGGAGTACGAACGCCGGCAACAACGTCTTCGCCCTGTGCGTTGATCAGGAACTCGCCCATCAGCTTCTTTTCGCCGGTAGCCGGGTCACGGGTGAATGCTACACCGGTACCAGACTCGTTGTTCAGGTTACCGAATACCATCGGCATTACGTTTACTGCGGTACCCCAGCTGTACGGGATATCGTTGTCACGACGGTATACGTTTGCTCTCGGATTGTCCCAGCTGCGGAATACAGCCTCGATAGCCAGCTTCAGCTGTTCTACCGGATCAGACGGGAAGTCTGTGCCCAGCTGCTTCTTGTATTCAGCCTTGAACTGTTCAGCCAGAGTCTTCAGATCAGCAGCAGTCAGATCTACGTCGAACTTAACGCCCTTTTCTTCCTTCATCTTGTCGATGAGCTGCTCGAAGTACTTCTTGCCGACTTCCATAACAACGTCGGAGAACATCTGGATGAAACGTCTGTAGGAGTCATATACGAAACGCTCGAAAGCCGGATCCGGGTTGCCCTTGATCATAGCAGCTACAACGTCGTCGTTCAGACCCAGGTTCAGGATGGTGTCCATCATACCCGGCATGGATGCACGTGCGCCGGAACGAACGGAAACCAGCAGCGGGTTGTTCAGATCGCCGAACTTCTTGCCGTTGATCTCTTCCATCTTCTTGACGCCGTCCATAACCTGTGCCATGATCTCGTCGCTGATCTTGCGGCCGTCCTCATAGTACTGTGTGCAGGCCTCAGTTGTGATGGTGAAACCCTGCGGTACCGGCAGACCGATGCTGGTCATCTCAGCCAGGTTTGCACCCTTACCGCCGAGGAGATTGCGCATGGTCATGTCGCCTTCGCTAAACATATAAACCCATTTGTTTGCCATTGGTAAATACCTCCAATTTTAATATTCGATTCTATGGCCGGCTGCGTGATTGCGTCCGGGGGATTCTGGCAAAATTCCCGCTTTCAACCGGCACATTATTATTATAGCATATTTCAGATGAAAATACTATACACTTTTCAAGAAAAAATTGCGCCTTTTTTTGTTGCAAGTTATACAAAAATCACAATACACGATTTTTTTTTGAAAAAAGGCTTGCAATCCTTTCAAGATTTTGTCATAATGTAAAAAGGGACTTTTTCGGATGGCGCATCCGGGAAAGGGATACTAGCCAATTTCCTTGTCCGGCGCATATCCCGGACGAGATGTTACATTACAGGAGGAACAGAACTATGAATCAAGTTGTTATTCTTGCCGGCGGACACGGCAATCGTATGAAGGCAGCAATCCCGAAGCCTATGCTCCAGGTGCTGGACGTTCCCATGCTGGGCTGGGTCATCCGTGCCTGTGAGGGCGCAGGACTGAGCCGGATCTGTGTGGTCACCGGCTATAAGGCGCAGTATGTGGAGCTGTATCTGGGCGACCGTTACCGCACTGCACTCCAGGCAGAGCAGCTGGGCACGGGTCATGCAGTGATGCAGGCAGAAAAGTTCATGAAGGAATTCACCGACGGCAACACCCTGGTGCTGTGTGGCGATGCACCGTTTATGGACAGCGAGACCATTGCCAATGCGCTGAAGCTGCATGAGGCACAGGAAAATGCTGTCACAGTCATCACAGCGAATCTGGAACAGCCCAAGGGCTACGGCAGAATCCTCCGCACGGAGACCGGCATTGCGGCTATCGTAGAGGAAAAGGATGCCACCGAGGCACAGCGTGAGATCCACGAGGTAAATTCCGGCGCATACTGGTTCAAAACCAAGGCACTGCTGGAACTGCTGGGCGGTCTGTCCCAGTCCAATGCGCAGGGCGAGTATTATCTGACTGACACCGTTGGTCTGGCGCTGGAGCGTGGCTGGAAGGCAAGCGCATACCGCAGCGAGAACCCGGATGTGATCCTGGGCGCAAACACCAGAAAAGACCTGCTGCATCTGAACAAAGTGGCACAGGAGCGTGTGCTGGATAAGCACATGGAAAACGGCGTAAACTTCGTCAGCACCGACGGCATCATCATCGGAAATGATGTGGAGATCGGCGCAGAGACTACCATTCTGCCGGGTACTATTTTAAGAGGAAAAACCAAGATCGGCGCAAAGTGTACCATTGGCCCGAACTGCCTCATCGAGGACTGCAAGATCGGCGACCATGTCACACTGAACTATGTCCAGGCGTTTGAGTCGGAGATCGAAGATGCGGTCAAGGCTGGTCCGTTCGTTCATATCCGTCCGAACTCGCACCTCAAGAACGGCGTCAAGATCGGTGACTTCGTAGAGGTCAAGAACTCCACCGTAGGCGAGCAGACCGCCATCGCACACCTCACCTATGTGGGCGACAGCGATGTGGGCAAGAAGGTAAACTTCGGCTGCGGTACCGTTACAGTAAACTATGACGGTCTGAAAAAGCAGCGCTGTGTCATCGGCGACAACTGCTTTATCGGCTGCAACACCAATCTGATTGCTCCGGTGGAACTGGGTAAGGGTGCATATACCGCCGCAGGTTCTACCGTCACCAAGGACGTGCCGGATTATGCCCTGGCTGTGGAGCGTGCAGACCTCAAGGTCAAGGAAGGCTACAGCCTGAAAAAGCTGAAGAGCAAGCTGTTCCCGGAGGACGGCGCAAAGAAGTAAAAGTCCATCCGTGGGCTGGTGCGGACAACTTTTTGAAATACGAAAGGATTCATGCGGCATCGGGGCATTTCCGGTGCCGCATGAAACAGGTTTGAGAGAAAATGGGTATTTTTGATTTATTCAAGCAGATCGAGTCGGGGTCTGCCGGGAATCTGCACGGCAAGCTGACCTGGATCGTTGCCGGGCTGGGCAATCCTGGTCTGGAATATGAGAACACCCGGCACAACGCCGGATTTCTGACCATGGACGAACTGGCGAAACAGTGCGGCGTAAAGCTGGATCAGATGAAGTTCAAGTCGGACTGCGGCGAGGCGATGCTGGGCGAGGTGCGCTGTCTGCTGATGAAACCGACCACTTATATGAATCTCAGCGGCGATGCCATTGCGGCGGCGGCGAATTTCTACAAGATACCGCCGGAGCAGGTGCTGGTCATTTATGATGACATCTCTCTGCCGCCGGGAAAACTGCGCCTGCGCCGAAAGGGCAGTGCCGGTGGTCACAACGGCATCAAGAGCATTATCGCCCAGCTGGGAACAGAGGAGTTTCCACGGATCCGGGTGGGTGTCGGCGCAAAGCCCAATCCCCAGTATGATCTGGCGGACTGGGTGCTGTCGAAGTTCAGCGAGGAAGATATGACGGCACTCCAGCCGGCGCTGGAACACGCAGCGGATGCGGCGAAGAAAATCGTCAGCGGCGACATGAACGGCGCCATGAATCTGTACAGTCACTAAGCAACAGCACAGGCACTAAGCAACAGCAGAGCAAAAGCAACACGGAAAGGAGACAGCCATGCAGTTTTTTGCAGCTACATTTGAACAGCTGACAGCATACCGGGAACTGGTGCGGTCACAGCAGGAAGGAGTCACGCCGGTTTCGTTTACCGGTGTGTCGCAGATCCACAAAGCGCATCTGCTGACGGCGCTGTGCCGGGAAAATGCACCGGTGCTGGTGGTCACTGCCGAGGAGGCAGAGGCACGGCGGCTCTGCGATGACATCAACGCCATGCTGGATGAAACGGCGGCATGGATGTTTCCGGCAAAGGAAGTGGTGCTGACGCCGGTAGAGGGCATCACCACCGCCTATGAACACGCCCGTATCGCTGCACTGACGGCGCTCCGGACGGGACAGTGCCGGGTGGTCGCCGCCAGCATTGAGGCACTTTTGCAGCCGACCCTTTCACCGGAACAGCTGGACGACTCCACGATTTTGCTGCGCCGGGACGGCACGGCAGATCTGGGTGAACTCATCCGCCGGCTCTCTGCCTGCGGCTATGTCCGTGGGGAGAGCGTTTCCGGACAGGGACAGTTTTCCGTCCGGGGCGATATCCTGGATGTGTTCCCGGTACAGCTGAATGCGCCGGTGCGTATCGAGTTCTGGGATGATACCATCGACACCATGGTATACTTCGACCCGGAGACACAGCGCCGGACGGATGCTGTTGACGAAGTGCGCATTCCGCCGGCAAGGGAGACCCTGTGCGACCCGGCAGCGCTGGCGGAAAAGATACGGAAACTAGGAAAATCCCTGCGCAGCCGCCGGGCAGACCTGGCACGGGAAAAACTGTATGTTGACGCCGACCAGCTGGATGCTGGGATGCTCCCGGTGCATCTGGACAAATATGCGCCGCTGCTCCGGGAAAAGCCGTCCATGCTCTATGATTTCGGCATCGGGACGGTCTGCTGGAGCGAATACGGCGCAATCGTGGAGAGCCAGCGTGGACTGATGGCGCAGTACCAGGAGGACTGCAAGCTGCTGCTGGAAGAGGGCAGCCTTTGCCGTGGGCTGGAGGGCTACTATCAGAATCCCACGGAGGTTGCCGTACAGCTGGACAAACGCTTTCAGGTGTATCTCAGCAACTTTTTGCAGGGCGGCGAACACGTGGAATTTCAGAAACTGCTCAGCGTCCAGGCGGTGCAGAATGCGCCCTGGGGCGGTGAGCTGCGTCAGCTGACAGAGGATCTGAAAGCCTACTGTGAGCAGGGCTACTGCACCATGCTCTATGCCGGCAGTGAAAAAACGCTGCCCATTTTGCAGCAGGATCTCCGGGAAAGCGGCATCTGCTGCGAACTGGCGAAGCCGGACAGCATCTGGAAAGACAGCACGGTCTATCTCCGCACCGGCAGCCTTTCCGGTGGGTTTGCCTATCCGGAGATCAAGACAGCGCTGATTTCCCAGGCGAGAACGCTGCGCTCCGGTACACGCCGCCGAAAGACACATCACCGTGGGGAAGAGATACGCACCCTGGCAGACATTACGCCGGGAGATCTGGTGGTACACGCTCTGCACGGCATCGGGCGCTTTCTGGGCATCCGCAAGCTGGAACTGGAGGGCGTGACTAAGGATTATATCACCATCCAGTATGCCGGCAAGGAAAATCTGTATGTGCCGGTCACGCAGCTGGATATGGTGTCCAAGTATATCGGACCCCGTGAGGATTCCAACGTAAAGCTGAGCCGGCTGTCCTCGCCGGAGTGGCAGAAGACCCGGAACAACGTGCGCCGTGCGGTGCGGGATATGGCAGACGAACTGCTGGCGCTCTATGCCAAGCGGGAAAAGACCAAGGGCTTTGCGTTCTATCCGGACGACCAGGAACAGCGTGACTTTGAGGCACGTTTTCCCTATGTGGAGACAGAGGATCAGATGGCGTGCATTGATGAGATCAAGCACGACATGGAACGGGAACGCCCCATGGATCGGCTGCTCTGCGGCGACGTGGGATTCGGCAAGACAGAGGTGGCACTCCGGGCGGCGATGAAATGCGTCATGAGCGGAAAGCAGTGCGCTATTCTGGTGCCGACCACGGTTCTTGCCATGCAGCACTACCAGACGGCGCTGCGGCGGTTTGAGCATTTCCCGGTGAATGTGGTGATGCTGTCCCGGTTCGTCTCGGCAAAGCGGCAGAAGGAGATCCTCAAGGAGATCAAAAGCGGCAAGGCGGATGTTATCATCGGCACCCACCGCATTGTGCAGAAAGACGTGGAATTCCACGCCCTGGGTCTCGCCATTGTGGACGAGGAACAGCGGTTCGGCGTGGCGCACAAGGAGAAGTTCAAGCAGATGTTTGCCGGCGTGGATATGCTGACCCTGTCTGCGACGCCCATTCCCCGGACGCTGAACATGGCGATGAGCGGCATCCGGGATATGTCCGTCATCTCCCAGCCGCCGCAGGACCGCTATCCGGTGCAGACCTATGTGATGGAATACAGCGAACCGATGCTGGTGCAGGCGATTCAGCGGGAACTGAAACGGGGCGGTCAGGTGTACTACATCCACAACCGCATCGACACCATCGAGTTCACCGCATCCAAGCTGCAGAAATACCTGCCGGATGCCCGTATCCTGGTGGCGCATGGTAGGATGGGTGAGGCGGAAATGTCGGAGATCTGGCGCAAGCTGGTGGAACACGAGGCGGATATCCTGGTCTGCACTACCATTATTGAAACTGGTGTAGATGTTCCCAATGTGAACACGCTCATCATTGAAAATGCGGACTGTTTCGGACTTTCCCAGCTGTATCAGCTCCGGGGACGTGTGGGACGCTCCAACCGCCGGGCATATGCCTATTTCACATTCCAGCGGGACAAAGTCCTCCGGGACGAGTCGGCGAGACGGCTGGCGGCAATGCGGGAATTCACCCAGTTCGGCAGCGGCTTTCACATTGCCATGCGTGATCTGGAAATACGTGGCGCAGGCAGTCTGCTGGGCGGACAGCAGCACGGACACATGGAGTCGGTGGGCTACGATATGTATCTGCGGCTGCTGGGCGAGGCTGTGGCAGAGGCAAAGGGCGAGCCGATCCAGAAAACCGCAGAGTGTACGGTGGATATCCAGATCAGCGCCCATATTCCGGAAAGCTATATGGAGAGTCTGAGCCAGCGGCTGGATATGTACCGGAAGATCGCCAGCGTGCAGAACAGCGAGGACGAAATGGATCTGCTGGACGAACTCATCGACCGCTACGGCGAGCCGCCCAGGGAAGTGGTGGGGCTTATCACTGTTTCCCGGCTGCGGAACACGGCGGCACAGCTGGGCATCACGGAGATCAATCAGCGTGGCGGCGTGATGCTGTTCTATCTGGCACATCCCACGCCGGAGATGATCGGGGCGCTGTCGCAGAAATACCGGGGCAGAGTGCAGTTCGGCAGTGTGGGGAAGTCCTATCTGGGTGTCAGACTGGAGGACGAACCGCCGCTTGAACTGCTCCGGGATGTGCTGGAAATATTGGAAAAAACCGGGAATGGTATCAAATAATGCAGATAAACGCCGAAAAGTGACTGCAATTTTGTATGGTTTTCGGCGAAATCAACGGATTTCACTTTGAGATTTAGGCAAAATGTGCATAGACAGTTTTTTTGAAATATGCTATAATACAAAAAGAATGTGGTATGCACTGCTCGGCGGTGTGTGAAAATTAGGAGGAGTTTACGATGAAATTTATGAAGAAGATCGCTGCAATGGCAGCTGCAACCGCAGTAGCAGCAGTTTCTCTGGTAAGTATGGGCAGCATGGGCGCAAGTGCGACAGACGAGCCGCCGTACACTGCATATCTTTGCATTTCTGCCGGCGGTGACGCACAGTGGAAAGCAGGCGACTGGGAAACAGAGTCGGCTACGATTACCGGAGACGGTGTTTATTCCACTTCTGTTACGATTCCGGAAGATAAGGGTTCTGAGACAATTGAATTTCTGACGCTATCCACAGATATCAATGCGTATGCGTTTGCACCGGAGGGAACTTCCAATCCGGTTGCTGACGGTACTGCAAAAATCACGATCAACTCGATTAAAGTTGTAAGAGTCGGCAGCGGCGAAGAGACTGCAATTACTTATAACGGCCCGTCTGAACATTCTATGTTCCTGAACGATGACGGCAGCACACTTCGTGTAAACATTCTGAATACATGGGCTTCTGTACAGAATACAACAGACATTGACCCGAATGTTCCGGGCGGTCTGGCAGCAGGAGACAAGGTCGTTGTTGACTTTGCTGTAAGCGGCATCAATGCCGGCGGCGGTACTGCAACCACAGATCCGGCGTCTACCACTGAGGCACCGAAGAACACGGATCCGAATGGCACAACCGCAGATCCGAGCAAGACCACTGCGGCAGGTGAAACTACGACTACCGCAGCAGGCGGCAGCAACGGCGGTTCTTCCAATGGCAGCAGCTCCGGCAGCAGCAATGGTTCCACAAACAATGCGACCACTTCTCAGACCGGCGACTTCGGCATTGCAGCAATCGTGCTGGGTGCGGTAGCAACTGCGGCTCTGGGCGCAGGCGCATACACCATCACCAGAAAGAAGAAGTAATCGACTTCTGGAATCTATTATTTTAGACAATCTCATTTTTTCATTTTTACCCCTATAATACAGGAAAACCCTCACTCGAAAGAGTGAGGGTTTTCCGTTTTTACAGGCTCTTACGCATTCCGGTCACGCTGCATGACCGCCAGCTGGTCACAGCGTTCGTTTTCCGGATGTCCGGCGTGTCCCTTGACCCAGTGGAAGGTGACCTGGTGCTTTTCCAGCAGGGGCAGCAGCTGTTTCCAGAGGTCTACGTTCAGTGCCGGCTTTTTGTCGGACTTCACCCAGCCTCGTTTCTGCCAGCCGTAGACCCAGCCTTTGGTGACGCTGTCCACCACGTATTTGCTGTCCGTGGTGAGCAGCACGTGGCACGGCTCTTTTAAGGCGGAGAGTGCGGCGATCACGCCGGAAAGCTCCATGCGGTTGTTGGTGGTCTCGTGTTCGCCGCCGGAAAGTTCCTTTTCGGCTGTGCCGTAGCGCAGGATCGCACCCCAGCCGCCCGGTCCGGGATTGCCGCTGCACGCTCCGTCGGTAAAGATCTCTACTGTTTTCATACGTTTCCTCCTGTGTGATGTGTCTGGTTTCTATTATACTATAAATTGCCGGGCTGTGCAACTGCTTTGCGGCAGATTCGTGCAGAGTCCGGGAAAAATCCGGTGACGAATCCGGCGGCAGTCCAAAAAACGAACCCACGATTTGTGCAAGTTGCCTGGCTGAAAAGCTTGACCTGTGCCGCTTTTTATGCTATAATACAAGTGTTGGATTCGTTAAAACGAATCGTTTTTTGGTACGATTAAAACTGGAAGGGAGTCTTTCACGGAAATGAAAACTTTGAAACGTATGCTGGCTGCGCTGATGGCGCTGACAATGATGGGCGCACTGGGTGCCTGCGGCGGTTCTGACAGCTCGAAGAGCGCATCCTCTTCGGAGGCAGAATCTGCTTATAAGGAAAAGGATGATGTCGCTGTAGACGCATCTCTGGTGGACGATATGGTCAAGGATGACCCGGATATCAAGGGACAGACCATCTACTGGCTGGCAGACTATGACATCAACCCGAAGAACAACCAGGACAGAAGCGTTGCGCTGTCGCTGTTTGAGGATAAGTACGGCGCAAAGGTGGAGTATGTTTCCTGCACCTCTGACACCAAGTTCGATACGCTGGCAAGCCGCATTCTGGGCGGTGACCCGGTGGATATGTTCCCGTATGAGTGGGATGCTGTGCCGAACGGCGTCACCAAGGAGCAGTATCAGCCGCTGGACGACTATCTGGATCTGAGTGATGATATCTGGTCGGATATGTCGGACGTTATCGAAATGTTCAAGTATAAGGACAAGCACTACGTAGTACCGTACTGTCTGTCTGACCCGCTGCTCATCACTTATAACCGTTCGCTCTGTGAGGAAAACGGTCTGGATGACCCGTACGAGCTGTACAAGAAGGACAAGTGGGACTGGGATACCTTCATGGATATGATGAAGACGTTTGTCTCCAACGCCAAGGACGGCGAGACCCGCTACGGCATCAACGGCTGGTTCGGTCAGGCAATGGTGCAGTCCACAGGTGAGACCTTTGTCAAGTATGACGGCACAAAGTTCTCCAACAACATCAGCAGCCCGGCAATCGAAGAGGCTGAGGGCGTGATGGAAGAGATCATGAGCCTGGGTCTGTACGACCCGACCTGGTACGGCTATCTGCCGGACGACGGATCGACTCTGTTTTTCGGCATGGCAGACTGGGCGCTGGGTGCATCCAACGTCAAGGCTGACCCGAAACCGGACTATGAGGATGACGGTTATGTAGAAGAAAACGATCTGATGATCGTGCCGTTCCCGAAACAGCCGGGCAGCGACGAGTACTATCTGAACTGCAACTTCGGCGCAAAGATGCTGGTCAAGAACTCTGACAAGGGTGCAGCTGTTGCGGCGTACATCAAGTGCGAGCGTTTGGCATCCATGATCGACGAATACAAGGATGCAGCCAAGGAAAAGGCAATCATTCCGGAAGTGAACGCACAGGGCAAGCTGAAGTCCTATGTGACGGAAGAACAGTATGATGCGCTCCAGGATTACAAGGATCCGAAGAACATCACACCGGTATTTGACTTCGGCTACGGCATGGGCAGCAGAATGTACGGCGACGGCGAATACACCTATGAGACAAGAGGTGTCATGAACAATCTGACTTCTGCACTGCTGAACGGCGACAAGGATTCCTGGGCTGTTCTGCGTGATGAGTGGTCTTCTGTCATTGACGAAGTGATCGACGGCTACAACAACAAGTAAGGCGTGTTCCTATAAAAAACATTTTGAAAAAACCAAAAGCTTTCCTGTTTTCGGACGGGAAAGCTTTTTTGTTGCCTTTTGCAGGAAAATGTGGTATAATAAAAACAATGGCAATTCCGAAGAGAAAGGACGAAAACCATGCAGAAATTCATTTATCGGCTGACCATGTGCCGGAGCAAAGGGTATATCCAAAAGCAATATGGAAAATCGTTCTGGAAATCGTTCCGGGAGCATTCGGACGCTGTGTTTCGTCAGGTGGCGGCAGAACTGCCGGACATCGGGGACAGTATTTTTTCCTTTAATTATGCCTATGCGCCGTCCTATGTGGCGTGGTATCGGTCTATGCGTCAGCTGGGGCTGGATGCCGGGCAGGCGGACGATCTGATGTGGAAGATGAATGAGAAGATGCTGCTTTCTGTGCCGAAACCTTTCCTGCATATGGCAGGGAAAAGCTATCTGAACAGCTTTCGGAAAAAGGCGAAACAGCACTTGCAGCGGCAGGGAAAACCGGGCTTTTCGGAATACGACTGGCTGATCGACTACCGGGATATAGATGCGAACAGCTTTGAGATCGACATCCGGCGCTGCGGATTTATCACTGTGGCAAAGAAATACGGCGTAGAGGGAATGCTGCCGGGAATCTGTTCTGTGGACTATATGGTCTCCCATTACATGGGCAACGGCTTTTCCCGTACCAAGACGCTGGGAGACGGGGACGAGTGCTGCAACTGTCACTATGAACTGACGGGAAAGTGTCCGCTCCGTGCGCCGGAGGGTATGAAGTAAGCGTCAGCCGTATAAAAACGACACTAGAAAGGAGGTTTCTCATATGGATGCACTTTTTCAGCCGGTCGCCAATCTCAAAGGCATTGGCGCAAAGCGAGCTGAGGCGCTGGCAAAGCTGGGGATACAGACACCCTATGACTTGCTGTATCATGTGCCACGGAGCTATCTGGACTACAGCCATCCGGTTCCTGTTGCGGCGGCATCCTTAGGAGAGACCAACGTGATCCGGGTGCAGATCGTGCATAAGCTGGCACCTCAGTTTATCCGCAAGGGCATGACTATCTTCAAGGCGGTGGCAACCGACGGCGTAAGCGATGTGACGGTCGTCATGTACAACAACCAGTACGGTTTCCAGGCACTGCATCCGGGGAGCTGGTACCGGATGTCGGGAAAGATACAGGGGAATCTGCTGCGGCGTGAGATTCATGCGCCTCATGTGCTGGCAGACAACAGGAAGGAACTGATCTATCCGGCGTATCCGCTGACCAGCGGCATTACGGCGAATCTGCTGGTGCGTGCGGTGAAACAGGCGCTGGAACTTATGAAGGCACAGCCTTTCGAGTGGATGCCAGAGCAGATGCGGCTGGAACATGGTCTGCTGCCCCTGGGAACGGCGCTGGAGCAGGTGCATTTTCCGTCAAATCCGGCGTTGATGGAGACGGCACGGCGGCGGCTGGCATTTGATGAGTTGCTACAATTGCAGCTGGGGATGCTGCTGCGCCGGGCGGACAACCGGACGAAATCGGCGTATCCCATGCGCCGGGACACAGATCTGTCACCCTATTATGCGGCACTGCCGTTCACCATGACAGACGGGCAGAAACACGCCGTGGAAGAGATCACGGCAGACCTTTGCGGCGATGTCCCTATGAACCGGCTTTTGCAGGGCGACGTGGGCAGCGGCAAGACGGCTGTTGCGGCGGCGGCGTGCTATTTTGCGGCGCAGAACGGGATGCAGTGCGCATTGATGGCGCCGACGGAAATTCTGGCGGTGCAGCATTATCACACCATGCAGCAGTTTTTGGAACCGCTGGGCGTTTCGGTGGGACTGCTGACCGGGTCTGTCCGTGCCAAGGAGCGCCGGGAGATCTATGAGGCGCTTTCTGACGGCAGCATGGCGCTGGTGGTGGGAACGCACGCCATTTTTCAGAAAGAGGTCTCCTTTGCACGGCTGGCGCTGGTCATTACCGACGAACAGCATCGGTTCGGCGTGGCACAGCGGACACTGCTGGCAGATAAAGGCGGCTGTCCCCACAAGCTGGTCATGTCGGCAACGCCGATTCCACGGACACTGGCACTGATGATTTACGGCGACCTGGATATCTCTGTGCTGAAAGAATTGCCTCACGGCAGACTGCCGGTGCAGACGTTTGCGGTCACGGGAAAGCTGCGCCAGCGTGCCTATCATTTTATCCGGCAGCAGCTGGAGCAGGGACACCAGGGCTATATTGTCTGTCCCATGATCGACGACCGGGACGAAAGCGAATTGCAGGCGGTGTCCAGCTATGCGGAGAACATTCAGAACGGTGCGTTTGCACAGTATCGGGTGGGACTGCTCCACGGCAGAATGAAGGCGGCGGAGAAGGATGCGGTCATGTCGGCGTTCCGGAACCACGAACTGGATCTGCTGGTCAGCACCACGGTGATCGAGGTGGGCGTGGATGTGCCGAATGCGACCATTCTGCTGATCGAGAATGCGGAGCGGTTCGGTTTGTCGCAGCTGCACCAGCTGCGTGGCAGAGTGGGGCGTGGCAGCGCACAGAGCTACTGCATTTTAATGACGGATCATGTGACGGAGGAGTGCCGTACCCGAATGCAGATCATGAGCCGCACCAGTGACGGTTTTCAGATCGCCGAGGCAGACCTGGAACTTCGTGGACCGGGTGACTTCTTCGGACAGCGCCAGCACGGTCTGCCGCCGTTACAGATCGCAGACCTGTCTCATGACACACAGCTGCTCCACGAAGTGCAGGAAACGGCAAAAAAAATTCTGGAGCAGGACCCGGATCTTTCTGCGCCGGCACACGGTGCGCTGCGGCTGGAAGTACTGCGTCTTTTCCGGCGCAGCGGAGAAAATGGGAGAAATTAGCGATTTCGGCTGTCTTTTCTGTATAGTATATCATATTATACAATGTTGAAACTATACAGATGTCACAAACTGCGCTTTTTTTCGATTTTTTTGAAAAAAACGCTTGACAAAACCCTTGCAATGTGATATACTGTAATAGTCGCCGGTGAGGAAAACACAAAACACACCGAAAAGACACCAAGTGGAAGCTTAGCTCAGCTGGGAGAGCATCTGCCTTACAAGCAGAGGGTCATAGGT